>Ga0255765_1000247_pt1 | contig 71462 bp, 74 predicted proteins | sample 041ome_8_FD_179965 | JGI IMG/M metagenome (GOLD analysis project Ga0255765, IMG submission 179965) | Coastal salt marsh microbial communities from the Groves Creek Marsh, Skidaway Island, Georgia - 041407BS metaG (version 2) | ecosystem: Environmental > Aquatic > Marine > Intertidal zone > Salt...
ACCGCCACCCCTAACCCACCTGGGCGTTTACCAAACAGCCCCGCCATATTCGAGAGCAGGTCCTCGGCTATTTTCGCCCGCTCGAGAATCACGCCCATCATGATGAAGAGTGGTACGGCGACCAGAGTTTCATTACCCATGGTGCCGAATATCCGGCCCGTAAGAGCCGTCAGGTAATCGGGGTCAAAGTGACCGAGCAGGATGCCTAGCGAGGCAAAACCCAAAGCGGTGCCCCCCAGGGTGAGCGCGACGGGGAATCCCAGCAACAAAGCACCGCAAACGGCCAAAAACATGGCTAATGCGAGTTGCCCTTCCACTAAATTGGCTCCCGCTTTTGCAAGTGGTCGATGCCGCGCGCGATCTTTGAGATGGCCTGAAGTCCCAGCAAGAGCGCCATGGTGGGAATGAGCGTTTTCAAGATAAATACGAAGGGGAGGCCACCAGGCTCAGGGGAAGCTTCCCGAGCGCTCCAGCTGTCTATCACGTAGTCGAGGGAGCCCCAACCAATCAGCGCACAGAGCGGGAGAGTAAAAACAATGTGACCTAACGTATCTACCCAGGCGCGCTGCCTGGGTGTGAAATGGCGATAAAAAATATCTACCCGTACGTGTTGGTCTGCCCCCAGGGCGATGGCGGCACCGAGCATGAATACCGTCGCATGGAGATATTGAACGGATTCCTGTGCCGCAATAGCACCTGTACCGAAGCCGTAACGCAGCAGCACAATAATAAACACGAGCAGAGCCATCACCGGGACACACCATGCGGTTATGCGCTCTAAACTGACCATTATCCGATCAATTGTTCCCGTGAAAGGGGCGTAACTCATGATCCCGATACCAAGGTTTTTATCAGTGACGCGCAAGGTTATCATTCTGGCACTCAAAGAGTGCATAAGAGGCAACCCGTGCTATCCGTTCTGTCCCCGGCCAAAACCCTGGATTATGAAACCCAGCCCACGACGCGCAAGTCGACACAGCCGCTTTTTATCGAAGAAGCAGCATCCCTTGTGAGCCATGCGCAAAAAATGGACCCCGAGGCGATCCAGCAGTTGATGGGCGTCTCTGCGAATATCGCTGCACTTAATCATGAGCGATTTATGAACTGGCAGCCGAAGTTCTCTCTGCAAAATGCCAAACAAGCGGTGCTGGCCTTCAAGGGTGATGTTTACACGGGTTTGGCAGCGGAGACGCTTAGCGCCTCGGAGCTGGCCTTTGCCCAGAAACACCTGCGTATTTTATCGGGTCTTTATGGGCTGTTGCGCCCCCTGGACCTCATGCAACCCTATCGGCTCGAAATGGGGCTTCCCTTTGAGAACAGCGGGGGGAAAAATTTGTATGAGTTTTGGGGTAATCGCATTGCCGAGGTTCTCGGCAAGCACCTCAAGGCAAGCGGCAGCCCGGTTCTGATAAATCTGGCTTCCAATGAGTACTTTAAAGCCGTTAAAAGCAACTCGCTTCAAGCGGAGATCATCACCCCGCATTTTCGGGATCTCAAGAACGGCCAGTACAAAATGATTTCTTTCTTTGCCAAGAAAGCCCGGGGGGTGATGGCGCGGTATATCGTGCAGCAGGGCCTGAAGGAGCCGGAGGGTCTCAAGGACTTCACCGGTGAAGGCTACTATTACAGCGCCAAGGATTCAGATGACGCCAACTGGGTGTTCTTGCGCGAAGCGGCGCCAAAAGCCGGCTAGATCGCCTCTGACTTAAAAGGTAACAGCGTCGTCGCCTCTCGTTGATACGCCCGTACGTGTTCTCTTTCCTGAACGGCAAACTGCGCTACGGCTTCCCTTAGCCGCTCATCGACAATCCAGTGATTGGAGTAGGTCAGGACGGGCTCAAAGCCGCGCTGAATTTTGTGCTCACCCTGAGCGCCGGGGTCAAACCGCGATAGGCCCGCTTCAATGCAGTATTCAATGCCACGGTAGTAACACGCTTCGAAGTGGAGGTACTCGTACTCCGCAAGGCAACCCCAGTAACGTCCGTAAAGGGTGTCACGGCCTTCAAAAAATAAAGCAGCGGCAACGGGCTGCCCCTGCAATTCGGCGATGACCATAATGGGACTATCCTGCAGTGCTGAGCAGGTGTCCGTAAAAAAAGCTTCTGTGAGGTAACCGCCATGCCCCGACCGTTTAGCGTAGGTCGTTTGATAACAGCGGTGGAAAAACCGCCAGTTCTCTGCGGAAATATCACCCCCTTTAAGCGTTTTTAGCGTCAGGCCCTGACGCGCAACCTGCTCTCGCTCTTTTTTGAGATTTTTGCGCTTGCGACTGCTGAAACGGTCCAGAAAATCCTGAAAGTCGCGGTATTCCCGATTGAACCAATGAAATTGCGTGGTGAGTCGCTGCGGCATACCGCAGCGCGTAAGGCGGTCAGACTCGTCTTCTTCGATAAAGAGGACATGCCAGCTCGACACTTCCAGTCGCTCGCAGAGCGCCTGCACACCCAATGCCATGAGCTCAAAATTGTCGGTGCTCGTTGAGTCATGACCAAAACGTTGCCCTGCTGCTGGCGTAAACGGGATAGCCGTGACGAGCTTGGGGTAGTAGTCAAGCCCCATGCGTTGCCACGCGTCGGCCCAGGACCAGTCAAAAACATATTCACCATAGCTATGCGTCTTCAGATAGGCGGGCATCAAGCCGAGCACAGCGTCATCTTGTTCAAAGCTCAGATGTGCTGGCTGCCAGCCGCTTCGCGATGTCGTACAGCCCGACGACTCCAGTCCATGGAGAAACTGCCAGCTCAAAAAGGGCTCGCTCGAATCAAAATAGGAATGCCAAGTCGCGGCCTCTATGTCTTCCATAGAGCGATATGTGGTTGCGGTCAGCGGTTTCACTGAGCTCAAAGCACTACGTCTTGACCAAACCAAAAGTGCGCACACAACCCTGAAAGCACGATCAGCCCAATCCATTTGCTTTGATTAAACGCGGCAAAACATTGTGCGGTGTCCCGATGACGAATCAGCCACAAATGCCAGCCGAACATCAGCGCAACACCGGCGATGGCAAGGAAATAAAAATGCCCGAGCTCAAAAGCAAGGCCGCAGCGCCAGAAAGCCAGCAGGCATAGGCACTGCAGGCCGGCGATGATCCTGACATCCAGATCGCCAAACAGGATGGCGGTAGATTTAATGCCAATGGTCAGGTCATCCTCGCGATCGACCATTGCATACTGCGTGTCGTAGATCAGCGTCCACAGCACATTGGCAGCAAATAACCACCAGAGCTCCCGGGGCAGTGCTGATTGACTGGCGGCAAACGCCATGGGAATGCCCCAGGAGAAAGCGAGCCCCAAAACGATTTGGGGCCAGTGAGTAATTCGTTTCATGAATGGATAGACCAGCGCCAGCGCCGCACCGATTATCGACAGCTTTACCGTGAGCGGGTTGGTTAGGGCCACCAATGTCAGCGCTAAAATCAACAGCAATACTAGCAAGCTGATTGCCTCTTTCACCGAGAGCGCCCCGGTCACCAGTGGCCTGAGGTGTGTGCGTTGCACGTGACCGTCAAGATCTCGATCCGCAAGATCATTGGCAATACAGCCGGCGGCACGCATGACAATGGCGCCGGCAACAAAAATGCTCAACACAGCTACAGACGGGCGACCATTACTCGCTAAAACGACGCCCCACAGTGTCGGCGCGAGTAGCAATAGCGCGCCGATGGGCTTGTCGAAACGCATGATCTCAATGGCGCCGCGCCACTTTGTTGTCACTGTAATCTTTTCAGCAGAGGGTGGTATCGATTCCATGAAACCATTGGAGATGTTGCCATAAGGCGGACAGTCTAGCGGGCGGCGGGCGGCGATGCGACAGCGACGCGCTACACCCGGGCAAAATCCGCTCTGGGGCCGGCCCAACGAGCGATCAACGCTTGCGCCGTGGCGGCGTCCTGCGCGTAGAGTTCGCTGGCGATCGCTTGTGCTTCCATCAGCAATGGCTCGTGCTCAGGTAAGAGCGCGATCCTGAATTGCGCCATGCCCGTTTGTCGTGTCCCTAACAATTCACCTGGACCTCTAATGCGCAGATCCGCCTCGGCAATGACGAAGCCGTCATGGGTTTGCTGCATGACCTGCAATCGCTCCCGCGCTGTTTCGGACAGTGGTTGTCGGTAAAGCAGCAGGCAGTGGCTCTCTACTGCGCCGCGACCGACTCGGCCACGCAGTTGGTGCAGCTGCGCCAAGCCGAGTCTCTCGGCGTTATCGATAATCATCAGACTGGCATTCGGTACGTCCACGCCGACTTCGATCACGGTGGTCGCCACCAGCAGTTGGATTGCTCCCGATTTAAATTTAGCCATGACCTCGGCTTTCTCAGTTGCTTTCATACGGCCGTGGACCAAGCCGATGCGCACTTCGGGGAGCGCTTCGCCAATGGCATCCTTCGTCGCCTCGGCTGCTTCCAAGTCCAGAAAATCACTTTCTTCAATGGCAGTGCAGACCCAATAGGCCTGTCGGCCGGCGAGGCAGGCGGCGCCGACTCTTTGGATCACTGCCTCTCGCCGATCGCTGTCGATCAGTGTTGTGGTTACGGGAGTGCGCCCCGGCGGCAGCTCATCAATTACCGAGCAATCCAAATCGCCATAGGTCACCATGGCCAAGGAGCGCGGGATTGGCGTGGCGGTCAGCGCGAGTTGATGCGGGTGGTCGCCATCTACCCCTTTGGCAGCAAGGTTTAGTCGCTGGTGCACACCAAATCGGTGTTGTTCGTCCACGACGATCAGGCCTAAACGATGAAATGTCACTTCATCCTGAAACAGTGCATGAGTGCCCACCAGCATGGTGACGGCGCCGCCGGCCAGCCCCTCCAGCACCGTTTTGCGGGCTTTACCTTTAATACGACCGCTTAACCAGCCCACCGAAAGTCCCAGTGGGGCGAACCACGCCTCGAGATTCTGGAAGTGCTGCTCGGCAAGTAGCTCCGTGGGCGCCATAAATGCCACCTGGTACTCAGCCGCGATGGCATCAAGAATCGCCCGTGCGGCGACGAGCGTCTTGCCTGATCCGACGTCCCCCTGTACAAGCCGGAGCATCGGTGAGCTCAATCCCATATCCTGAGCCAACTCTTTAGCCACGCGCTCCTGCGCCGCGGTCGGTGAAAATGGCAGATTTGCTAAAAATGCCTGCGATAACGACGAGAAGCCCGGTATAGAGGGGGCCGAATGTCGTCGCTCGCGATCGCGTACGCCTTGAACGGTGAGTTGATGGGCGATCAGCTCTTCCCGTGCCAGGCGCAGTTGGGCGGGGTGCAGTCCCTGCTGAATATCAGTCAGCGAAGCCGTTGGCGGAGGATTGTGCAGAAATGCGATAGCTTCATGCAGGGTAATCTCGTCGTCAGTGATGCCCGCCAGCAAATCGTCGGGGGGTGCTTTTTGCAGCATTTTCAGGGCTTGTTGGCACAGGTTGCGCCAGGTCGTTTGGCCCAGACCGCTGACCGTTGGGTAAACGGGCGTCAGCGCGTCTTCCAGCAGGCTTGCTCTAGCACCCAGCCGATATTCGGGATGAATCATTTCCAGATTGCCGCCGAGCCTTCTGGCGGTACCGTAAAGCTGTATCGGCGCGCCTTGTCGAAATTGCGCAACCTGCGATTGACGGAAGTGAAAAAAACGCGCCGTTAGCAACCCTGTGCCGTCTTCAATTTTCACAACGAGCGTGCGGCGTCTTCCCATCGTAACGGCTGCGGCAACAACCTCGCCCTTAATCACAGCATCGCGCTGATCAAGAGCCCCTCCGATGGGTGTGATTCGGGTGCGGTCTTGATAGCGAAGTGGAAAATGAAACAGCAGATCTTCTAAAGACTGGATGCCAAGCTCCGACAATCGCAGGCTAAGTTTCTCTCCCACACCGCGGAGTACCGTTACGGGGTTTTGTAAGATGGTTTCGCTCAACGGTTACCCGACGTCACGTTATGCCGTGCTAGGCTCGCATCTTAGCGATTCTTCAGGGCGAGCGCGAAGCTATGCGGTTATTGATTCTCGGCTGCGGCGATATTGGAACACGGGTTGGACTTGCGCTCACCGAAGCGGGTTGGACGGTGATCGCAGCGCGGCGATCGCCAGAGCGGCTGCCGGCCGCATTTACGGGTATCCCGGTTGATATGACCGAGCCCCAGTCGTTTGCGCCCTTGGGGGAGCATCAGCCGGACTACGTTTTGGTGACGCCCACCCCGTCCTCCTATGATGCGGCTGGTTATCAGGCCGGGTTTTTGGATGCGGCGCAAAACCTGGCAGCTCAACCATGGCTGAAGCGCTGTCGAAGGGTCGTTTGGGTATCTTCTACCCGCGTTTATCGAGAAGCTTCCGGCGGCTGGGTCGACGAGCACGCCCCGCTCAACACGGAGGAGCCCCAGGCAGAATTTATGGTGCGTGCTGAGGCGTGTATCCGACGGGCGGCGGTATCAACCGTTATTCGGCCGGCGGGTGTGTATGGAAACCCCGACGGCATGCTGGTGAGGAAAGTGCTTTCGGGGCGGTGCAGTGTGCCGGGTGCCGTTTCCGGTAATCGCATTCATCGCCACGATTTAGCGCGCCTGATTGGTCATTGCCTGTCGCGGGATAGTCAGGGCGAGTGGGTGCCGCCAACCATTTTGGCTTGCGATAACGACGTTACCCCGACCTATGAGATCGAGCGCTGGCTGGCTAAGCAGTGGGGAGTTTCTCTGATTGAGGAAAGCGCCGGCGGACGCCCAAGAGCCAATCGGCGATGCCGTAGTCGCCTCCTAAGCGGCCTTGGATTCGAACTCACTTATCCCACGTGGAGAGAGGGTTATGCCGAGGTAGTTTCGGCTCGGCAATCGGCGAAGTAAGGGTGCGCTTGGGGTTTTACAGGGCCAAAATCGCTTCGACTTCGATCCGGGCTCCCTTGGGCAGCGCAGCCACCTGAACGCATGCCCGTGCCGGGAACGGCTCTGATAAATGTGCGGCCATTACCGCATTGACGGCATCAAAATCACCGAGATCGGTCAGAGAGATATTGATTTTGACGGCAGCATCCAGCTCACCGCCGGCGGCCTCAGCCACAGCGCGCAGATTTTTGAAGACCTGCGTCGCTTCTGCCGTGATATCGCCGGTGACCATTTCCATGGTTTCTGGAATCAGTGGTATCTGACCGGAAATCCAAACCGTATTTCCGACCTTGATCCCTTGCGAATAGGGGCCGATGGCCTGTGGGGCAGACTGAGTGGCGATGACGGCTCTGTTGGACACCATGTGCTCCAAGAAAAATGGATGATACTGCTATTGAATACGGGTCTTGTAACCGTCGCAACTCGGCTGAGGCTTTATTTTTCTCGGGTAGTACCGATGTGGCAGGGTTTTAGCGGCGCGCGCTCCGCACCACTTTAAGTACGCCTTCCACTGCTCTTAGGCGTTTCATCACGTGTGCGAGGTGTGTGCGACTGTTTACTTGAAGCTCGAGATCTACAAAGGTGAACTCCATATCTTTGTTCTGCGTTGCAATCCGGTCGATGTTGAGACCAATGGCACTGAGCCGCGTCGCCAGTACAGCAATCATGCCGCGTCGGTTTTCGACCTGCACTCTGAGCGCGGCCGGGTACGCGCGCTCGATACCCTCGTCCCAGTGCAGCGAGATAAGGCGATCTGGCTGGTCTCTCAGCTCAGCGAGATTACGGCAATTATCCCGGTGTACCACTAAGCCTTTCTCCTGTCCCAGATATCCCTGAATGGCGTCTCCGGGCAGGGGGCAACAGCATTTGGCATAGGTGACACCCATGCCCTCGGTGCCGCGTATGCCAAGCGTCGCGATTTCCCCAGAGACAGCCGAGTTTTCCTGTTGGCTGGTCAGGTGAGCTACCGCGATATGGGGCAAGGTATTGCCCAGAGCGACATCGATGAGTAACGACTCCATGTCCGCTTTGCCCAGTGCCGTGAGCGCGTTGTGCAGCGTGCCCTCATTAATAGCGCTAAGGCGTGATTGCTGTGCCATCAGCGCCCGATCCAACAGGTTGCGGCCGAGCTCCAGAGAGTCCTCGCGACGTTGATCTTTGAGGAAGTGTCGTATGTGTGTGCGGGCTCGTGCTGTGACGACCCAATTCAACCAGGAGGGACTGGGTCTTCCCGAAGGGGAGGTCACAATTTCTACCGTGACGCCGCTTTCGAGGGGTTCTGACAGGGGGACCAGTTGCTTGGCTACGCGCGCCGCGACACAGGCATTGCCGATATCGCTGTGGACGGCGTAAGCAAAATCGATCGCGCAGGCGCCTTTGGGCAACTCCAGAATGTCGCCGCGAGGCGTGAACACATACACTTCATCGGGGAACAGATCTATTTTGACGTTTTCGATAAATTCGAGAGAGTCGCCGGCGCGCTGCTGCATCTCCAGCAGACCCTGTACCCACTCCCGCGCCCGGGTATGGGACATGCTGGCGCCAGTTTCTTCGCTTTTATATAGCCAGTGTGCGGCGATGCCGTTATTCGCCATGTCTTCCATTTCGTGGGTGCGAATTTGGATTTCTATGGGGACACCGTGCATGCCTTTTAAAACGGTATGCAAAGACTGATAGCCATTGGCCTTCGGAATCGCGATGTAGTCCTTGAATTCGCCGGGCACCGGCTTGTACAGACTGTGCACCATGCCCAGCGCGCGGTAGCAGTCATCCACAGAATCTACAAGCAGGCGAAACGCAAAAATGTCCATGACCTCGGAAAAGCTTTTCCGTTTCGCCTTCATTTTTTTATAGATACTGAACAGGTGCTTTTCGCGTCCCACAACGGTGGCGTTAAGGCCTTCCCGCTGCAGCGTCTGGCTCAGTTGGCCTTTAATCTGCTCAATCAAATGGGTGCGATTGCCCCGGGCCGCTCGTCGCGCTGCTTCCAGACGGCGTGCGCGCATCGGGTAAAGCGCCTTGAGTCCCAGGTCCTCAAATTCCATACGCACTTCATTCATGCCCAACCGCATGGCAATCGGTGCGTAGATATCGAGCGTTTCGCTGGCAATGCGCTTGATTTTGTCTCGATTGAGTACGCCCAGGGTGCGCATGTTGTGGAGTCGGTCGGCCAGTTTTACGAGAATGACACGAATGTCTTTGGCCATTGCCAGGGTCATTTTTTGAAAATTTTCGGCCTGCCGAAGCTCTATCGAGTCGAATTCGACGTGAGTGAGCTTGCTGACCCCGTCCACTAATTCCGCAACTTCGTCGCCAAACTGCGCACCGATGTCATCTTTGCTGACGCCTGTATCCTCGATGACATCGTGCAACAGCGCGGCCATGAGACTTTGCGCATCCATGTGCATGCGAGCCAGAATGCTGGCGACCGCTAACGGATGAGTCACGTAGGGTTCGCCACTGCGCCGGGTCTGGCCGTAATGGGCTTGTTCTGAGTAATAGTAGGCACGGCGAACCTGCTGGGCCTGTTCCAGCGGCAAGTAGTCGGCGATGAGCTGCTCAAATGCCGCTAGTGAACTATTCGCAAAGGCTGTGACGCTAACACTGCGGCTTAGCGCCTGAGCGCCTAGCCGACTCGTAAAGTTCGGGAGAGAGTTGCTGAGTGTCTGGAGTGTTGACGCGACCACCGCCAGCGCTCCGTCGGATCAGAGGATGGGCGTTTCGAAGCTGGCGGCCAATTCTTCCTCCGCTTCGATTTCGCTTTCCCGCGCAAGGACCTCGGGGGTGATCAATCCCTCGGCAATCTCGCGCAACGCAATCACGGTCGCTTTGTCTGAGGCGTCTTCTACCAGGGGATCGCGACCACCAATGGCCATTTGACGGGCTCGCTTGGATGCCAACATGACTAATTCAAATCGATTGTCGACATTGTCCAAACAATCTTCAACGGTGACTCTCGCCATAATAATGTTCTCTCTTGATCGGTGCCGCTTATTCCACGCGGTCGATCAGTATAACGCAGGAATCGTGTTATCAACGGCTTCTCTGCGTAAATTTGGCAGTTACGAGGTGCTGACGCGTTAGGGCGATATTAGTTGCCTGATTAATTCGCCGAGCGCGACACGTTGTTGACTGGTGCGTAATCGTAGTGACGACACCACTGCCCTGAGTTCCGCCAGCGCCACATCAAAATCCTCGTTGATAATCAGATAGTCTGCCTCTTCCCAGTGGGACATCTCTGCCTGCGCAGCGGCCATCCGCATCTCGATGGTGTCGTCGTTGTCTTGCCCTCGTGACTGGAGTCGGGCTTTGAGCGAATCAATGGACGGGGGCAAAATAAACGCCCACGCGCTGCCGGGCACCAGCTGACGCACCTGCTGTGCTCCCTGCCAGTCAATCTCCAGTATGACGTCAGCACCTTCGGTAAGACGGGCCTCCAGCTGTGAGATCCCGGTGCCGTAGAAGTGGCCAAACACTTCGGCCCACTCAAAAAATGCACCGTCGTTACGCAGCTTAGTAAATTCCGAATCAGATACGAAAAAGTAGTTAATGGCCTCTTGCTCTCCTGACCGCTGCGGTCGTGTGGTGTGCGAAACCGATACTTCAATCCGCGCGTCTGCCTCGACCAGGGCCTTGATAAGCGACGTCTTACCTGCGCCGCTGGGAGCTGAGATGATCAGTAATTGTCCTCTTGAAGGATTGATGTTCACGTGGGTTGGCTACTCAATATTTTGGATTTGTTCGCGCATTTGCTCGATCAGCACTTTGAACTCTACAGAGATATTCGTGGTACTGAGTGCGGTGGACTCGGAGCCAAGTGTATTTGCCTCTCGATTAAGCTCCTGCATCAGAAAGTCGAGTCTTCGGCCGCAAGGGGCATTGCCGACCAGGGCACTTTCGATCGCGTCTAGATGCGCGCCCAGCCGGTCCATTTCTTCTTCAACATCTGCACGCTGCAAAATATAAACGATTTCTTCCTCAAGCCGCTTCGGGTCGGCTTCGATATCCATAGTAGCCAGTCGGTTCAACAGCTTTTGCCGGTGCGCTGCCAGTAATTCGGGTAGCTGCGCCTTCAGCCCATCGAGTTGTGTACGGATAGCGACACAACGCTCCTCGACCATCAGCGCCAATTTTTTCCCTTCGGACAAGCGCTGCTCCCTGAGTTCCGAAAGACAGGCGGCCAGTGCCTCGCTGGTGGCAGACTGCAGCGCGTCAAGATCAGCGGGTTGCTCGGCCAGTACGCCAGGCGCCAGCATGATTGATAGTTGATCAGGCGTATCGGATTCGGGGAATAACTCACCAACCTCCGAAAGCGTCGATTTGAGTGCGGCGAGGCGCTCGTGATCGACTGCGGCAGCGGTGTTGTTGGCTTTGTCGTGAGTGCGTATGGTCAGCTCTAATTTGCCTCGTGAAAAAGCTTTGCCAACCTGTTCGCGTAGTAGGGTTTCGCATTCACGCAATGCTTCTGGCATACGAAACTGGACATCGAGGAAGCGGTTGTTGACCGAACGACATTCGACAGTGACCGTTTGCGTCCCCGTTGTTACACTCTCCCGGGCAAAGCCCGTCATACTCTGTGTCACGGCGTGTTCCTGAAATCCAATCCAGTTTAGTGTAACAGCAGCAAGGTACCGGCGATGCCGTGCCGCTCCAGGAGAGGCGTTATGAGCCAACCCGTAGTTCGGCCCAGTGGTCGCGCTCCTAGCGAAATGCGGTCAATAACATTCGAACGAAGTTTTACCTGTCATGCAGAAGGCTCGGTGCTCGTTTCGTTCGGCAACACCAAAGTGATCTGTACGGCCAGCGTGGGGGCCGGGGTACCGGGGTTTTTACGCGGTAAAGGTGAGGGCTGGTTAACCGCAGAGTACGGCATGCTACCGCGCTCAACCGGATCACGAATGGACCGCGAAGCTGCAAGGGGAAAGCAGACCGGAAGAACGGTGGAAATTCAGCGCCTGATAGGTCGATCGTTGCGCGCAGCGCTTGATCTGCGTTTACTGGGCGAGCGCACCCTGACAGTGGATTGTGATGTTATTCAGGCGGATGGCGGCACCCGAACGGCCGCTATATCGGGCGCCTGCGTCGCAGTGGTAGACGCATTGAACCGCTTGCAGCGCACTGGAGAGTTAGCCGCAGACCCCCTTCGTCACATGATCTGTGCGGTTTCCGTGGGCGTGTGGAAGGGCGTGCCCGTGGTGGATCTGGATTATGCTGAGGACTCGCGCGCGGACAGCGATATGAACGTTGTGCTGACAGAATCTGGCGGGTTGGTAGAGGTCCAGGGCACTGCAGAGGGCGCCACCTTTTCGCGAGAGGAATTGAGTCGTTTGGTAGATTTGGCGGTGGCGGCTGGCTCAGAGATCATGGCAGCGCAGCGCCGGGCCCTCAGCGAGGGTTAGAGCGACACGTCGTAATCAATCACCACTGGCGCATGGTGGGAAAACGCTTCTTCGTCATAAATTTTAGCGGCACTGACGCGATCGACGAGCAATTCAGAAATGATCTGAGTGTCCGCTCTGAGCCCGCCCGCCTCGTCGCCATCTGGCCACCAGGTGTAAGCGCCAGGTTCTTGGTCGATTACCTTAAAGGCGTCCGCGTAACCGGAGTCGTAAAGATCCAACAGCCACCCCCGTTCTGTCGCTGACAAACCCGGGAGCCCCGCGCTGTTTCCGGCGTCCTCGGCATCGGCGTGGTAGGCCAGGAGCTCCCAGCCGCCGCACAAAATGTAGCCCCTACGCTTGTTACGCACTTTTGCCAAATGACTGCTCAGCTGTGACAAAAAGCTTAGCTTGGTTTCCATCTCATTCGCGCCCGCCCTGCCACTCGGAACTAATACTGAGCCGACGCTGACATGCTCATAGTCTGCCTGAATGTAGAGGCCATGGGCGTCAAAGTCGCCAAACCCCAAGCCCCAGATAATCGCCTTTGGCAGCGTTCTGCAGTAAATGGCCACGCCGTTACGTCGAGGGTCGTCATAATGGTCGAGAAAGTAGGGGTGATAGCCTTCGGGAAAAAAAGCGTCGCCCTTAAGGGTGTGCTCAGCGCACCGAGTGTCCTGAAGGCAGATAATGTCAGCGTCTTGGTTGAATAACCATTCGAGACAGCTCGTCTCCGCCGCGCGCTCAATGCCTTCCGTGACGAGGCTGATAACCCTCATTGCTAGTCCTGAATATACCGATGACCTATGATACGTGGAAAGCTAACGGGCAGACCTCGGCTGATCGGTTATTCGGTACCGTTGGTCGCAGTTGCCACATCGATAGTTACTATGGAGTGTGCAGTGCAGACAGACGAGAAGGGATACCGCCAGCAGTTTATCGAGCTGGCGCTCGCGTGTGATGTCCTGCAGTTTGGCGAGTTCGAGCTAAAATCAGGCCGTATCAGCCCTTATTTTTTCAACGCAGGCAGATTTTCAACAGGCAGCGCCTTGGCGCGATTAGGACGCTGCTACGCGGCGGCACTGATGGCAGCCCAAGTGTCGGCAGACATGCTATTTGGCCCCGCTTATAAGGGTATCCCTTTGGTCGCCACAACGGCGATTGCTCTGGCGGATGAGTTTGGTGTCGACCTGCCCTATGCCTTCAATCGCAAGGAAGCCAAAACCCACGGTGAAGGTGGCAGCATCGTTGGCAGTGCGCTGGCGGGAAACGTTGTCATCGTCGATGATGTGATCACCGCTGGTACCGCGATCAAGGAATCACTGGCGATCCTGAATAGCGCGGGCGCGCATGGCGCCGCCGTGCTGATTGGGCTTGACCGTTGTGAACGTGGCGATACGTCTCTTTCCGCCGTCCAGCAGGTTGAGGAGGAGAATGGCATCTCGGTTACGAGCGTGATCTCTTTGCATGACATTATTGAATGGGTAGAAAACAACCCCGATATGATGGCTGATCGAGATGCGCTTGAGCGCTACCGGGAGCAATACGGGGTCACCTAGTCGGGCGGCGGGCGGTGTCAGGTAGTTTAACTCGCTTGGTTTCCACCGACAGTGCTCACGGGACGCATTAGGTGTTCAGTCAGCGCGAGCCACTGCGCCTCCCAGTCCTCCGTTGGTGGTCTTTTGAAGCCGCTGCGACAAAATTGACTGACTTTACCTTCGGCCGAGGTCAGCATCAGGTTGGCTGCGCCGGCCACTGGCATGCGAGGCCGTAACCCCTCCCGGAGTTCCGCCTCTCTGAGGTACTGCCGCAGCTGCGTCTCTAGTCGGTCATAGAGCTGTGAGACTCGATCATGGAGTCTGCTGGCTTCCCCCATCAATCCACGCCCGGTAATGACTTGGGTAATGCCAGGGTTTTTTTCGCAAAACTCCAAAAACAAGCGCAGCAGGTGATGGCATTGGCTGATGGCATCAGTTTGTTGCTCAGATATCCGATGGATACGCACGAACAGCGTTTCTTCAGCGAAGGCGATCAGGGCTTCAAACATTTTTGCTTTGGAGGGGAAGTGGCGGTAGAGCGCCGCCTCAGAGACCCCAACGTGAGCGGCTAATTTGGCGGTGGTGATCTTTTCGAGGGGTGCGGCCTCGAGCATCGTCGCAAGTGCCTGAAGAATCTGCTCTTGTCGGCCGCTTGGGTTGTCTCGTTGATTACCTGACATCAGCACTGCTCATTCATTGACCGACCGACTCCGCTGACTCTGATGCTAATGAGTCCCGCGCAGGGGTGCAACGGGACGCTCGCAGGTCAATGGCGATTGCTGATCAGTGTTCCGATGCCCTCATCCGAAAAGATTTCCAGCAGTGCGGCATGGGGGACGCGACCGTCGATAATGTGTGCGCTGATGACCCCGCTCTTTACGGCCTCTAGTGCACATCGCACTTTTGGCAGCATCCCGCCATGGATGACGCCAGACTCAATCAGCGCTTCGACTTGACTGGACGAAAGCCCCGTGAGCGTTTTACCGTGGGCATCAAGCAGTCCAGCCACATTGGTCAAAAGCATCAGTTTCTCGGCGCGTAGCACCTCTGCTAGCCTTCCTGCGACAAGGTCTGCATTGATATTGTAGGTGCTGCCGTCTTCGCTACCCGCGACGGGTGCGATCACGGGGATATAGTCGCTGTCGCTCAGCATGGAGAGGATGTCTGTGTCGATGCTGGCCACTTCACCCACCTGCCCGATATCTGGTTGGCCTTCGATGCCCCACGGCCCGCTCAGTTTGCGCGCCTGAATCAGCTGGCCATCCTTGCCGGTGATCCCGATGGCGCGGCCGCCGTTGCGGTGAATGCTGTCGACGATTTCCTTGTTTACCGACGCCCCCAACACCATCTCCACAACATCCATGGTGTGCTCGTCGGTTACGCGCATACCGTCAATAAAATGCGTCTCTATATCCAGCCGTTCCAGCAGTTGGCCAATCTGCGGTCCACCGCCATGGACTACCACGGGGTTCATACCCACCAGTTTCATCAGCACGACGTCGCGCGCAAAGCTCTCGTGAAGCTCGGGGTCTGTCATGGCATTACCGCCGAACTTGATGACGAAGGTCTTGCCTGTGAAGCGCTGGATATAGGGCAGCGACTCAGTAAGTATTTTGGCGAACGAGCCGGCCTCACCCTGATTAAGAGACATGCGACCGCCTCCTACAAAACAAACGAGGGCAGAGCATGGGCGTGCGTGCCGGCAAAGGCAATGTGAAGATGCCGCACGGATGCACCTGCATCAGCACAGTGTCACCGAGCGCCGCTGGCTGCCGATAATGCCGCCAACTCTTGAGCCAGTGTTGCGACGATTTGTTCCGCGATGACCTGTTTGCTGGCCAGCGGCAGGTGTTGTTCGGACACCGCTCTGATGAGGTGAACCGCATTGTGGTCAGAGCCAAAGCCTGTGTCGGGGTCGCTGACGTCGTTGGCGATGATCATATCCAGCCCCTTCTTCGCGAGCTTTGCCCGGGCGTGCGCCATTAGATCAGAGGTTTCCGCGGCAAAGCCGACCACCAGCGCAGGACGATTAGCTAATCCACTCACGGCGGCAATAATGTCGGGGTTTTCCACCAGCGAGAGTGAGAGTTCGCCCCGGTCATCCTTCTTTATTTTGTCGGTAGCAGGGGATGCCACACGGTAATCGGCTACCGCCGCTGCGCCGATAAAGAGGTCGGCCCCCTCGGCCGCTGCAAGCGCTACCGCATGCATCTCCAGGGCTGACTTGACGGCTACTAATTTCACGCGGTCCGGCGGACTTAGCTGCACGGGTCCAGAAATCAAAGTCACATCCGCTCCCGCCTCTGCACACGCCCTCGCCAGCGCGAAGCCCATTTTTCCTGAGCTGTGATTGCTAAGGAAGCGCACAGGATCAATGGCCTCAACCGTTGGCCCCGCGGTGATAACCACCCTTTTATTATCCAATTGCCGGCTGCTGAAGCGGCCCGCCAGCGCCTCAAGTATTTGGGGTGGCTCCAGTAAGCGCCCGGGGCCCACATCTCCACAGGCTTGTTCGCCCTCATCCGGCCCAATGACTTGAATATGCCGCTGCGTCAGAAGAGCCAGATTCTCCTGAGTCGCGGCGTTGGCCCACATCTGCTGATTCATGGCAGGTGCGACAGCGACCGGTGCCGCTGTAGCCAGCGCCACGGTGGTCATTAAGTCATCGGCACGCCCGTGCGCCAGACGCGCGATGACGTCAGCGGTGGCGGGCGCGATGACCAACAGGTCGGCCCATCGCGCCAAGGCAATGTGGCCCATCCCTGCTTCCGCGGTCTCGTCGAGCAGCTCCGTGTGCACCGGTTCGCCCGAGAGCGCCTGCATGGTCAGGGGGGTGATGAACTCCCTAGCTCCCCGAGACAGGATTACGCGAACTTCCGCCCCTTGCTTTTTCAGTAGCCGCACCAGTTCCGCGCCCTTATAAGCAGCGATGCCACCAGCGATTGCCACGAGTATTCGGCGTTGTCGTAAATGGTCCATGGGACCTCAAACTCGATTTTGATAGGCCTGAACACTAGCATTTACGGGGGTTTTTGCACACTTCAATGCGTGCCGATCAGGCCTCGCTTGCACCCCCAGAGCGGCTCTGGTATAAAACGCGCCCTTTCTGGTTCTCGACGGGAATTCCCATGTCAAGAGTGTGTCAGGTGACGGGAAAGCGCCCCGTGACCGGTAACAATGTTTCGCACGCCAAGAATCGCACTAAGCGTCGGTTTTTGCCCAACTTGCACAACCATCGCTTTTGGGTTGAATCTGAGAAACGCTTTGTTTCTTTGCGATTGTCGTCTAAAGGCATGCGTATTATCGATAAACGCGGTATTGACGCGGTTCTGGAAGATCTGCGAGCGCGCGGCGAAAAAGTGTGAGGGCTGACTGATGCGAGAGAAAATTCGAATGAATTCAACGGCCGGGACCGGTCATTTTTATACCACCGATAAAAACAAGCGAACCATGCCGGACAAGCTTGAGATGAAGAAGTTCGATCCCGTGGCCCGAAAGCACGTGGTGTATAAAGAGGGAAAGATCAAATAACGATCTTGCAGCCTACAAACCCCGGCTTTGTTCCGGGGTTTTGTTTTTTTTGGTGCCTTAGTTTCGATACGATAAACTTGGCCGGGCCGTCCCGGCGCAAGTAACGCCAGATTAGGACTAGCTCCTGGTAAAGGACCAATCAGGCACATTGAGTTATGCCCGAACTCCCCGAAGTTGAAACCACCTGCCGCGGCATCGCACCCCACATCGCCCACCGACGGGTGGTGTCTGTGATCATCAGAGAACCTCGACTGAGATGGCCCGTTTCATCTGATCTTGAAACCCACATCAGAGGAGCGCGTTTTCTCGGCGTGCGTCGCCGTGCGAAATACATTCTTATGGATACCGACTGCGGCACCTTGATGGTGCACCTGGGCATGTCGGGAAGCCTCAGAATCATGCCGGCAGAGGCGCCGGCACTGTTTCATGATCATATCGACATTGTGCTCGATGATCGCCGTTGCCTGCGCTATCACGACCCAAGACGCTTCGGCAGTATGCATTGGCTGAGTGGCGTGTCTCATCCTCTCCTTGATCATCTGGGGCCCGAGCCGCTCTCGTCGTTATTTTCGGGTGCCTACTTATACGAACGCTCGCGTCGGCGGAGCACCTCCGTGAAGCAATTCATCATGGACGGCAAAGTGGTGGTGGGTGTAGGCAATATCTACGCCAACGAGGCGCTGTTCATGGCGGGCATTCACCCCAAACGCGCGTCGGGCCGCGTTGCGGCCGCACGGTATGAAGCCTTGGCAGGCGCTATCAAGGACGTGTTATCAAATGCTATAGAGCAGGGCGGTACTACCCTCAGGGATTTTGTCGGTGGCGACGGTCAACCGGGATATTTCGCGCAACAGTTACGCGTCTATGGGCGCCAGGGTAAACCATGCAGAACTTGCCAGACGCCGCTCAAAGAAGTCAGACAAGGGGGTCGCAGCACGGTGTTTTGCCGAGTTTGCCAGCGTTAGCCCTGCAACGTCCGACGCTATAGTCTGGTCTTTAGGCAAATCGCTCGCTGAGCGCCGCAACGACAGGGGATGGAACAAAGCCACTCACATCACCTCCTAGCCCCGCGATCTCCCGAACGAGTGAAGAGGAGATATAAGAAAGCTCGGCACTAGGGGTCAGAAACACACTTTCAAACTCGGGCTGCATGGCGCGGTTCATGTTGGCCAGCTGAAACTCATATTCGAAGTCTGCAACCGCGCGTAGCCCTCTCAGTACGCAATGGGATCCCTGAGACGCGACAAAATCGATGAGTAAGCCATGAAATGGTACGACCTCCGCCGCGGGCACGTGCCCCAGGCACTCCCGCGCTAGCGCCACTCTTTTTTTAACGTCAAACAGGGGGGCTTTTTTTTCGCTTGTTGCAACCGCCACTACGACTTTTTCAAATAGTTTGGCTGCTCTTTCTATCAGGTCAATGTGCCCATTGGTTACCGGGTCGAAGGTTCCCGGGTACACGACAGTGTGACTCAGCACGGCAAGCTTCCTTTTGTCATTGCGGGGAGCGTACACAAGTCTTGTTCACAAGTCTTGTCGGTTGCACTTGATAGGTTTTTATCAGGCTGCGCGTAACTGCAACAGTTGGTAGCGCACGTCGCCGGCGGTTTTTTCACGAACCACCTCGTACTGCTCCTCGGGCACGCATGCTGGATGAGATCGCCGGGTTTCGAAATAGACCCAACTCATCTGGTGCAAGCATCCGTGCAGCGCCAGAGCCTGAAGAGACGTCTCGCCCAATGCGCTGTCGAACGGGGGGTCGATAAAGATGATGTCCCAGGGTGCCGCTTCCGGCGCTAATAGGGTCAACGCATCACCACAACGCACCGAGGATTTGCTATCTGCGCCCAGAGTTACCAGTTGCTGCGCGATGTTTCGGGTGGTCTCGGGGTGGTTATCGGAGAAGTCGCAGTGGGCTGCGCCGCGGGAGAGCGCTTCGATACCTAAAATGCCCGAGCCTGCAAACAAGTCGAGGCAACGCGCGCCGGCGACCTCGGGCGCGAGCCAGTTGAAGAGAGTCTCCCTTACCCGGTCGCCGGTGGGTCGCAGGCCCGGGTGTTGAGGGAACGGAATTTTTCGACCGCGCCACTCTCCGCCGATGACTCTAAGCGCCGAACTGCGTGGCGATCCTCTACGTCCCATGCTGGTTCCTACTTATCGGGGTGCTAGACTGTAATCGCGCACGGGCCTCGCGACAACGCACGGAGTGCCGCGCCATTCAGTGAGATGTTGAAGCATGAAGCTATTCAAACGCCGAGCAAAACCCGACTCGGTGCCCGATGAAGCCGTGAACCCTGGCGATGACGCAGAACGTCATAACCCTATCGATCGAGCGCGCGATGACAGCTCCTCTCCTTCAGCGGCTGAGCCGCAGCGTTCGCCCGGTATGTTTCAGCGCCTGCGTATGGGTCTTAGCCGGAGTCGCCATCAATTCTCAGAGGGCCTGGCGACGCTGGTGCTGGGTAAAAAGCAGCTTGACCCTGAATTACTGGAAGCCCTCGAAGAGCAATTAATTATGGCTGATCTTGGGCTCGAGGCCACGAGCAGCGTACTGGAATCGCTGCGGCAACGCCTCGACCGCAAAGATCTGGCCGCCTCTGAAACGGTGATGTCGGCGCTTAAGGCGACCCTGACGGCACTCCTTGCGGATCGCGAGCAGGCCCTTACCTTGTCGAGCCATCGGCCTTTCGTTATTTTGGTGGTGGGCGTTAACGGAGCGGGTAAAACCACCACTATTGGCAAGTTAGCGCATCGCTTTAAGGCGCAAGGACACAGTGTGATGCTCGCTGCAGGAGACACCTTTCGCGCTGCTGCGGTGGAGCAGCTCGAGGCTTGGGGTGAAGCCAATGACGTACCTGTGATCGCCCAGCACACTGGTGCTGACAGTGCATCGGTATTGTATGACGCCTTGGGGGCGGCTAAGGCGAGAGATGTGGATGTGCTGATTGCCGATACCGCGGGGCGCCTGCAAAACAAAGCGCATTTGATGGATGAGCTGACAAAAGTCGTGCGTGTCATGCGCAAGCATGATCCCAGCGTGCCTCACGAAACTTTGTTGGTTCTGGACGCCGGCACAGGGCAAAACGCGGTGTCTCAAGCGATCGAATTTGATCAGGCTGTTGGCGTGACGGGCATTGCCGTTACCAAGCTCGATGGAACGGCCCGGGGTGGCGTTTTATTTGCCATTGCTAGTCGACTTAAACAGCCAATTCGTTATGTTGGCGTAGGAGAGCAACCCGACGACCTGCGTGAGTTTTCGGCCTCGGACTTTGTCGGCGCACTACTGGAAGAGTGACGTTAAGAGAAGTGTGCAATTCATGATGGATCCCGCCATTGATTGAATTTGATCGTGTTAGCCGGCGATATGGTGATCAGCATGCGCTGCGCAATCTGAATCTGGCCATCGATCAGGGCGAGATGGCTTTTCTAACCGGTCACTCTGGCGCTGGAAAAAGCACGGCGCTGCGATTATTGCTGTTGCTGGATCGCCCTACCGGGGGCGAGATCAGGGTGGGCGGAGAACGATTAACCCGTTTGACTGGGGGTGCAGTTGCCCGCTACCGGCGACGATTTGGCGTCGTGTTTCAGGATCACAGGCTGCTGTTTGATCGTAGCGTGCACGATAATGTGGCACTGCCGCTGGAGATTGCGGGGTTTTCCCCGCGCGATACTACCCGCAGAGTCAGAGCGGCCTTGGATAAGGTGGGCTTGCTTGCCAGTGAGCGAGCGGACCCGGCCAGTTTGTCAGGTGGGGAACAGCAGCGCGTCGGCATTGCGAGAGCGGTAGTGGCGCGGCCCGAGTTTCTCATCGCAGATGAACCCACCGGAAATCTCGATCCCCAGCTTTCAGCTGAGATTATGTCGTTATTTGAGGCATTTAATCAGGTGGGTGTGACCGTGTTGATCGCCACTCACGACATGCCGTTGATATGCCGGCTTCGTCATCGGATTATCACCCTCAGTTCGGGCAATCTGGTTGCGGAGGATGGACAGTGAAACTGCCCCTGTTTCGCGATGGGCACCTGTGGCGCTGGTGGCCGGTGTGGTTGGCTCAGCATCGGTCTGCAGCGACGAACAGTTGGAAGAAGCTTCTAGCACGGCCGCTTTCCACGGGTATGACTTGGCTTTTGGTGGCACTGTCACTCGCCCTGCCAGCAAGCCTCTGGCTTACTTTGAGCAATCTCAATGCGGCAACGGCGCATTTGGAGCATCCCCCACAGTTTTCTCTGCTGCTCACAGAGCAAACGGATTTGGATGCCGCGGCGCGGCTGCAAAATTCCATAACGAGTTGGCCGCAGGTAGCGGCGGTGGCGCTCCTGCCTGCTGAAGAGGCGCTTGCACAATTCACCTCGTTGACCGGATTGAGTCCGTTATTGGCATCTCTCCCGCGAAACCCGCTACCCCATACCTTGCTGGTATCGCTGGAAAAAACCGCCACGGAGTTAGACAGAGCGCGTGTTGCAGAGCGATTGGAGAGTAGCGACGGGGTGGCTCAGGTTGTTCTGGATACGCTTTGGCTGACACGGCTGGAAGAGGGACTGCGCGCGGCCTCACGGTGGGTGCTCGCCGTGGGTGTCATGATGGCATTGGGGACCGTGCTAGCGCTGGGTAATACGCTCAGACTCACGGTCGTCGCCCGAGAAGAAGAGATTCTGGTCGTCCGGCTCATCGGTGGCTCTAAGGCCTTTGCGCGCAGACCTTTTTTGTATACCGGGCTTTGGTATGGCTTGGGCGGAGGCTTGCTCGGTGCGGTGATTTTGTGGTTTTTCAGCGGCTGGTTGGCAGGTCCTGTCAACGCACTCTTCGCTCTTTACGAAAGCCAGCAACGCCTGCAATGGCCCGGATTCCACTATCCCGTGATCCTGCTGACGGTGGCGGTGCTTCTGGGTTGGATTGCCGCCTGGACGGCCTGCGAAAAGCATCTGAGGCAGCTCGAGCGGCATTAAGCCACTGAAATTCGGTAGTTTTTGGCTTTAGCACTCTGCTTCCTAGAGTGCTAAAATAGAGCCATTACCTCGTCGGAGGGGAGAACATGACAGAGACCAAGCAGGCATTGGCGATGCCAATCAGCGCGGTACTCAGTATGGCGCCAGGCGCTAACCTGTCTGCCTATATTCAGGCGGTAAGCGGCATTGATGTGCTATCGGCTGAGCGCGAGCAGGAATTGGCTGAGCGGCTCTATTACGATGATTGCGTCAACTCGGCCCGGGAGCTGGTGTTGGCGCATTTGAGATTTGTGGTCCACATTGCACGGAGTTATTCCGGCTATGGGCTGGCAGAGGCGGACCTTATTCAGGAAGGAAACGTTGGGTTGATGAAGGCTGTCAAGCGTTTTGATCCCACCAAGGGCGTGCGTCTCGTCTCTTTTGCGGTCCATTGGATCAAGGCCGAGATGCATGAATACATCCTGCGCAATTGGCGGATTGTCAAAGTGGCAACGACCAAGGCGCAGCGAAAACTATTCTTCAATTTACGCAGTCAAAAGAAATCTTTGGGCTGGTTATCGGCCGAAGAAACCCGCGCTATTGCAGCAGACCTGGGTGTCGACGAGGCAGAAGTGACGCGGATGGAGGGCCGGCTTGCCAGTCGAGACCTGGCATACGATGCGCCAGCGGAGAGCGATGACGAAGATAGCTGGCAGGCCCCGCAGTACTTTCTTGCAGATACAGCGGCCGACCCTGAGCAGCTGGTTGAAGCGGCTGATTTTGCCCAGGACAGCAGTGTGCGCTTACAGTCAGCATTGGCTGACCTCGATGAGCGCAGTCGCGATATTCTGGAGCGACGCTGGTTGATCGATGAAAAGTCCACATTGCATGAGCTGGCGGCGCTCTATGATGTCTCCGCTGAGCGCATCAGACAGCTAGAGGCCAATGCAATGAAAAAAATCCGCACCGCCCTGCTCGCTTAACGCATCTAATCAAGAGGGCGGCTCCCGGATGCCTTCTCCGCAGCCTGCAATTTCTCGTCGTATCAGAAGTTTTGTGATGCGCGCTGGGCGCATGACGCCTGGGCAGGAGCGCGGCTGGCGTGAAGGTCTGCCGCGTTTCGGCTTGCATCTCGAAGACGGCTTATTGGATTGGGATGGCCGCTTTGGTTTTGTTGGGCGGCGGGTGATCGAAATTGGCTTCGGCATGGGTGACAGCCTGTTGCATATGGCGTCTGAGGATCCTGAAGCCCAGTTTGTCGGTATCGAAGTGCATCGCCCAGGTGTGGGACGTTTACTGAGTCAATTAATGGTGTCGGAGTGTCACAATGTACGTGTCTACGCCGACGATGCCGTCGAAGTCCTCGCACAATGTATTGCCCCCGGATCCATCGACGCTATCCACATCTTTTTCCCGGATCCCTGGCATAAAAAGCGGCATCACAAGCGCCGCCTGATTCAGCCGCATTTTATTGACCATGTTAAGCGACTGCTACGCCCCGGTGGTTACCTCCATCTGGCTACCGATTGGGAGCCTTATGCCGAGCATATGCTAGCAGTGCTTGAAGCGACTCCCGAGATGAGCAGTGCTGGCGGCACCATGAGCGCGCCACTGCAGAGACCTGCTTACCGACCGCTCACCAAGTTTGAAGCCCGGGGTGAACGGCTCGGACACGGGGTCTGGGATTGGGTTTATTATCGCGTGTAGTGCTACAACAGCGTGGCTAGCACGCTGTCTAAAAAGGTAAAGCCCAGAGGCGTCGTAACGAATCGGCCGCCTTCCCAACCCGCTAACCAGCCTCGCTCAAGGGCTTGTGTTGCGCGCTGTTTCAGCACGTTCTCCGGGAGACCGGTTCGCTCGGTAAAGTATGCCAGAGGAACGCCGCGGGACAGCCGCAGCGCGTTCATCGCAAACTCTCCCGGGAGGTCGTCTGCCGAGATCATCTGTGCGGCGGGTGAGGCAAAGGGTGCCGCGCCTGCTTGACTAAGGTAATCCAGTGGTGATCGAGTTCGTTGGGTTCGAATGATCGTGCCGTCTTCCCGAGTCAGTTTGCCATGAGCACCTGCGCCAATGCCCAGATAATCTCCGAAGGTCCAGTAGTTCATGTTGTGACGACACTCGGTGCTGGGACGACAAAACGCAGAAACCTCATATTGGGAAAAACCGGCGTCCGACAGCAACGTTTGTCCCGTGTCCTCGATCTGTGCCAGCGCGTCTTCGTCGGGTAGTTCTGGCGGCGATGACCAAAACCGCGTATTTCGCTCTATGGTGAGTTGATAGCGTGAAATATGCCCCGCGCTGAGGCGGATCGCCTCACCGATGTCGTCACGGGCGCTTTCGGGATCTTGGCCTGGAAGCCCGTGCATCAGGTCAATATTCCAATGACTGAAATCGGCTTTGTCTGCCCATGCCAGCGCGTTTCTGGCCTCTTCTCCAGAATGAATCCGTCCTAGCCGAGCGAGAGATGTGTCGTCAAAGCTCTGCACCCCGATGCTGAGCCGCGTGACGCCGGCGCTACGGTAGTCTTTGTACCGTGCTATCTCCGCGCTACCCGGGTTGCTCTCAAGGGTGATTTCCGCGGTCTGCGAAATCGCAATGACCCTCGACACTCCCGTAAGGATGCGATCTATCCACATGCCAGTGAACAGACTGGGGGTGCCACCGCCTATAAATATTGTCTCTAGTGCGCGCCCTGAGACCCAGCCCTTTTGGCTCTCCAGATCCGCGAGCAACGCTTTGACATACGGTTCCTGATAACTGTCCGAGAAGCCTTCGTGACTGTTGAAGTCACAGTAGGGGCATTTTTGGGCGCACCATGGGAGGTGGATGTAGAGCGACAGAGGTACGTTTTTAGATTGAATCATTCGCCACAGTGTTTCAGCAGCTGTGCGACCGCCAAGCCCCGATGACTCACCCCATCTTTCTCGTCAGGAGACAGTTCTGCCGCGTGTCGCTTTTCGCCCCGAGGAATAAAGAGGGGATCATAGCCAAAGCCGCCATCACCCCGCGGAACTTCTGCAACGTGTCCATGCCAGCGGCCCTCAGTGACAATCGGCGCGGGGTCCTCGGGCCCGCGCATGAGCACCAGAACGGCAATATAAAATGCGGCTCGCTCTTCGCCGCGCAAGTTATGCATATTGCTAAGCAACAGGGCATTATTGCCATCGTCGCCAGCGCCGGAATAACGTGCGGAGTGGAGGCCCGGCGCGCCGTCCAAGGCGGGTACAACTAAGCCCGAATCGTCTGCCAGTGCGGCATGTCCTGTCTCATGACAGGCGTGCCTTGCCTTGAGTATCGCGTTTTCTATAAAGGACAGCCCTGTCTCTTCGACGGTCGTCACCCCCAGATTGGCTTGGGGCTGAATACGCCACCAACCAGACAAAATGCGGTCGAATTCGGCAATTTTCCCGGGGTTTTGGCTCGCGATGACGAGGGTTGGCAAGGTGTTCACTATCAACGTCAATCCTGTCGCCACAACTGGACTTTCATTTTGTGCTCATACACCTTTTCGCTGCCTTCGGGTCGAAACGAGAACTCAAAGAAGCGGTATTCGCGATCAAGAAACTCAAAAGGGATAATGTAATAAGTCGCACGGCCCTCACGAATTTCGCGCACATCCATTTCACCACCTGTGATCAGGTCCCAGGACCGACCGCTAATCTCCATCGGTCGGCCCGCCATGTCGCCGGCGGTTGCGTCGCGCACAGACAGTGTGAGCATGGCTTTGTCTGCCCCGCGGGTGATGCCGTACTCCGCGGCGACCTCCGGTGCGACAAATGTGGTGTAGACGATGCTGTGATGAAGTTCGAACTCATCGTATTGCGTGGACTGCTGGGCGTGGGCGCTGTAGATCCCCAGGCTGACCAGAAGCCAAAGCGCTACCGCCCTGACTGGCAGATACGATAGACCGCGCTGGTGGCGAAGAGGTTGGGCCATAGTGTCCCCAATAAACCCTGTGCGGGACCGGCGATGGTCGCCCGCTCGATAATGTCGATGTTGAGTTCCGAACACAGCGCTTCAAAGTCCCTGAGGGTGCAAAAGTGAATGTTGGGGGTGTCGTACCAATTGCGCGGCATCGCGCTAGACATGGGCATGCGGCCTTTGAACCCGAGATGCATGCGGCAAAACCAATGTCCAAAATTAGGAAACGATACGACGGCCTCCTTGCCAATCTGAACCATACGCTGCAGCGCGATGTGCGGATGGGTTAGCTCCTGGAGTGCGTGGGTCAGAATAACGACGTCGAATCGCTCGGCAGGAAAACAATGCAGGCCGGCGTTAATATCCTCCTGAATGACATTCAGGCCTTTCTGCACCGCGCTGATCAAATTATCCGCATCGATTTCGACGCCCACGCCGGTAACGCCACGCTCATTACAGAGTCGGTGCAGAAAAGCGCCGTCTCCGCAGCCAAGATCCAGCACGTTACTGTTCCGTGGAACCCAATCGAGCACCGTGTTGAGATCCAGACGATTCATGATGACGGACCCACGCGCTGCATCCACTCGGAAAGTAAGCGCTCGTAGGTGGGGTTCGGCAGTAGAAAGGCGTCGTGACCGTCGTCTGTCTCGATATTGGTATAGGTCACCGGTTTTCCTGTGGCCATTAGCGCATCGCGAATTTCTATTGAGCGTTGCGGCGCAAAACGCCAGTCGGAGCTAAAGGACACCAACAGAAAATTAGCGGTTGTTTGGGACAATGCGGTAGCGAGATCAGGATACCCGTCGGACAGATCAAAAAGATCGAGTGCCCGGGTCATCAGCACATAGGTGTTGGCGTCAAAGCGGGTAGAAAATCGGTCGCCTTGATGGCGCAGATAGCTTTCCACCTGAAACACCTGTTCTCGATGACCATTTGAGGAAAAGCTCTCTTCCCGCAGCTCTCTGCCAAAGCGATCACTCATACCATCGGCAGACATGTAGGTCAGGTGCCCGACCATGCGTGCCAGCGCCACGCCGCGCGCGGGGAGTGTCTCCTCTGCCAGATAATCACCACCCTTAAATTCCGGGTCTGAGAGGATGGCGTGCCGCGCAATCTCGTTAAAAGCAATGTTTTGCGCAGTTAAACCGGGCGCCGACGCTAGCGCCACGCAATGTTCAACCCAGTCTGGATAGTCAACGGCCCACTGGAGCGCTTGCATGCCGCCTAGGCTACCGCCGATCACCGCAGCCCAGCGTGAAATACCCAAATACTCCGCCAGCAGTTTTTGACTGCGAACCCAGTCTCGTACCTGAGGTTGTGGGAATTGAGACCCCCACGGGGTCTCGTCGCTGGGCATAGGGGTACTGGGCCCGGTAGAGCCGTCGCAGCCGCCCAGATTATTCGAGCACACAACAAATAGCCGATTGGTGTCGATAGGCTTGTCTGGACCAATGGCAAGATCCCACCATCCCGGGCGTTTTTCAGCTTCGCTGTGGATGCCGGCGGCGTGGTGTGAGCCCGAGAGGGCATGACAGATCAAGACCGCGTTGGTCCCGGCCGTGTTGAGTTCTCCATACGTCTCGTAAACCAGCGTGTGCTGATCGAGAGTCGCACCGTTGGAAAACTGAAACGGTGCGGTAAATTGCGCCACCTGAGGTGTTACCACCCCCACGCTCTTGGCTGACAGATCCGCTGCCATCATCTACAGACCGAATACCAGACCCGTTGGCAAACCCACGGACATGGCGAGATGCCGGAGGGCAATCTGCAGCACATTAAGCGTGATGAAGACCACTATTGGCGAAAAGTCGATGCCGCCCATATTGGGGAGCAGCGCCCGGAATGGTGCCATCACCGGCTCCGAGATTTGCCAGATCAGTTCGATGGCGGGGTGGCGACTTCCGGGTGCGATCCAGCTCACCACAATCATCGCAATCAAGGTAAAGAAATAGAAATTAATCAGCAGACCCAAAACCCCGACGACCCCCCACACTAACAGTGCCAGAGGATCAGGTAGAGCCCACCGCTCCCCTGCCACCAAAGCAATGGCTACCAGAATGGCTACTTGAATCACGATCGCCAGTACCCATGCCGCCCAGTCCACTCTGCCCGTTGCGGGCAGTACGCCGCGGAGCGGTGCCACGAGTGGATTCGTCAGGCGCACCACTAATTGGGATAGCGGGTTGTAGAAGTTCACGCGTGAGGCGTGCAATACCCCGCGTACTACCACCAATAAAAGCAGAAACGCACCCAGGTTGCGTATCAGATAGAGCGATATCTCTGTGCCAGCACCCATTTCAGCCAAACTCCTCACCCAGGGTTTTTGCGCGTTTTGCGCAGCGCTGCACGGCATCGGTCACGACCGCATCAAACTGCGCCTCTTTAAGTGCCCTGAGCGCCTCCTCGGTGGTCCCTCCCGGGCTGGTGACGTTTTCCCTCAGTGTGGCTATGGGCAAGTCAGATCGCTGTGCTAGCTCAGCCGCCCCCATGGCCGTTTGCACGGTCAGCGCGAGGGCGGTTTCTGGCGCCAGCCCGAGTTGTGTCCCCGCTTGCGTGACAGCCTCGATCAAAGCGAAGAAATACGCGGGCCCGCTACCTGAGACTGCGGTGACGGCATCTAGCAGACGCTCCTCGGCCACCCAAACGGTCATACCTACCGCATTAGTAACCGTTTCGGCCAGCTGGCGTTGGCTTTCGGTGACTTGTTCGGAGGCGTAAAGCGCGCTGGCGCCCTTGCCGATCATGGCGGGGGTATTGGGCATGCAGCGAATGATGGGGGTGGTAGCCCCGATATCTCGCTGCAGGGATGCGATCGGAATCCCGGCGGCTATCGACAGTAATGCCGTGTTCTGGCCCAGTTTGTTTTTGAGTGGCTCGAGCGCCGCTGACATGATTTGCGGCTTGACGGCCGCCACAATCAGATCTGCACCCTCGCAGAGCTGCTCCGTCGAGGTGCTGAGCTGCTCCAGGCCCGCCGCGCGGAGTGCGTCAAGCGCTTTTTCGCTCGGATCTGTCGCCCGCATCTGTTGAGGGGAGAAGCCGGTCGCTAACAGGCCGTTAATGATGGCGCTGGCCATATTGCCGGCCCCAAGAAAGGCAATTTGAGACGCCATGAGCTCACTGGTGTCCATGTCAAAGTACCCTAATTATACCGTGCGCCGAAAATATCTGTTCCTATCCGGACCAGGTTGGCACCCTCGGCGATTGCTGCCTCCAAGTCGGCAGACATGCCCATCGACAAAGTATCAAAATCAGTTCTGTCGAGACCGAGACTCTCTTTCAGTTCGCGCAAGGTTTTAAAAGGCGCGCGCGGGTCTTCGGCCGAGCTGGCCGGTGCCGGTATCGCCATCAGACCGCGCAGCACGATGCCCGGTAATGTGTTCAATTGGTATGCAAGGTCGGGCAGCGCCTCTGGCAACACGCCCGCTTTGCTGGGCTCTTCCGACACATTGACCTGTATCAATATATTGAGCGGAGGCTTCTCCGGCGGGCGCTGTTCGCTGAGGCGACGCCCGATCTTGAGCCGATCCACGCTATGCACCCAGTCACAGCAGGCGGCAATAACCGCCGTTTTGTTGCTCTGCAGCGGGCCAATAAAATGCCACTCAATGGCTAAATCGGCGAGTAACGGCGCTTTTTGCTGCATTTCTTGGGCGTAATTTTCACCAAAGGCGATCTGACCGTTTTGATGAGCGATCCGAATGAGCTCGGCGGGCTTGGTCTTGCTGACAGCAAGCAAAGAGACGCTATTGTTGGGCCGGCCAGCAGCCACCTCAGCGGCCCTTATTCGGCGCCTGACTTCTGATATATTGGCGAGGAGTTCAGTCGGCATCATGGATAGCATCATAAGGAAGTTGATCCGCCATGTGATAGCCCGACAATAGCGGAGCATGTGAAATGGATATCACTGAATTACTCGCATTTAGCGTTGAACAAGGCGCTTCTGATCTCCATCTGTCGGCGGGCTTGCCCCCGATGATTAGAGTCGATGGAGACATACGACGCGTCAACGTCCCCCCCCAGGATCATGCGCAAGTACAGGCGCTGATCTACGACATTATGAACGATCGGCAACACAAGGATTTCGAAGAGTTTCTCGAAACTGATTTTTCGTTCGAAGTGCCCAATGTCGCGCGCTTCAGAGTCAACGCCTTCAACCAAAACAGGGGCGCGGGCGCGGTATTTCGCACCATCCCCTCGGAGGTTTTGACCATGGAAGCCCTCGGCATGGGGCAGGTATTCCGCGATATATCCCTATTGCCCCGAGGCCTTGTGCTGGTCACCGGACCTACGGGGTCGGGTAAGTCCACCACCCTCGCCGCGATGGTTGATTACGTCAATGACAACCGGTACGACCACATTTTGACGATCGAGGATCCGATCGAGTTTGTTCACGAGAGCAAGCGCTGTCTGGTCAATCAGCGGGAAGTGCATCGCGATACGCTGGGGTTTTCTGAAGCGCTTCGTTCGGCCTTGCGAGAGGATCCCGACATCATTTTGGTGGGTGAGATGCGCGATCTCGAGACCATTCGATTGGCGTTGACCGCCGCCGAGACAGGGCATCTGGTATTTGGCACCTTGCATACCACGTCGGCGGCCAAAACAATCGATCGTGTCATCGATGTCTTTCCCGCAGATGAAAAAGCGATGGTGCGCTCAATGCTGTCTGAATCACTGCAGGCCGTGATTTCCCAGACACTGCTCAAGCGCAAAAGCGGAGGACGCGTCGCGGCGCACGAGATCATGCGCGGAACATCGGCCATACGCAATCTTATCCGTGAAGACAAAGTCGCACAGATGTATTCTGCTATCCAGACGGGACAGGCGGTTGGCATGCAGACTATGGATCAGTGTTTGCAGCACCTGGTGGAGAAGAGAATCGTCTCGGTCGAGGCGGCGAGAGAAAAGGCGCGACAGCCAGACAGCATCACCGCTTGACGTCTATTGATCGTTTAGCCAAGTGGTGAGAATAACCGCGGCCGCCTGATCATCGATGGGGTCAGCCGCGAAGTCACCCTTGTGGCCTTTGGTGAGAGCTAATGCCTTGGCTTCGCGGCTCGACAGCCTCTCGTCTACCAGCGTGACGGGGTGACCCAGTCGGCCTTCGACTTGCCGCGAAAACTTTGCCGCACGCTTACTCAGCTCGCTGGCAGAGCCGTCCATATTCAGCGGATGACCAACAATAATGCGGTCTGGCTTCCACTCCTTGACGAGTGCCGCTAGCGCTGACCAGTCGGGCACGCCATTTCTGGCCGCCAGTATGGTCAGGGGTTGTGCCGTAAGCGACACTGTATTGCCCACGGCGACGCCGATGTTGCGAAGCCCGAAGTCCAGGGCGATGATGCACTCCGGTCGCCCCATGTTCAGGCATGGCCCGCCTGGGCGGTCAGCAGATCGATATCGATACCCAGTTGTTGCCCTGCGGCAGCGAGTTTGTCACTGGCGGCCACCTGAAACAGGATGCGCCGGTCCGCAGGAACGGTCAGCCAGCTATTACCTGAAACTTCTTCTTCCAGCTGTCCGGGCCCCCACCCTGCGTAGCCCAATGCAACCAGATAATCCTGGGGCCCATCTCCTACTGCCATGGCACAGAGAATGTCGCGGGAAGTAGTGAGGCTGAGATCCTCTCCCACGGCGTGACTGCCCTCCCATTTGGGACTGCCACGGTGCAAAACAAATCCCTGTTCGGTGCCCACCGGCCCGCCGGCCAGCACCGCGCAATCTGATAGGTCACTGACAGTCTCAATATCCAGATGTTCCAGCATGTCGGAGAGTGCGATATCGAGATGCTGATTGATGACAATCCCCATCGCGCCATCGGCATCGTGCTGGCAAAGGTAGGTGAGGGAGCGATTGAAAAACCCACTGCCAATCACCGGGGTGGCGATGAGTAACTGCCCCTGATACGACCCCTCGTTGCGGGTGCTTATCAGCGGTTGATGATCCTTAAGTGTCATTGGTTACCGTCTGTATCTCAGTATCTGAACTGCCATGTGCGAATGATATCCAACTCTTCCACCGAATTGGCGAGCGCGGGAGGGAATGCGCTGAAGGGTGCAAGACGTTCTACCGTATCGAGGGCAGCGCGGTCCAATGCGGCTACGCCCGAGGTCGCGAGTACTTGTATGCCTCGTAGGCCGCCCTCTGAATCTACCTTCACTCGTAGCCGGACGTCGCCATTACCGTGGCGCCTGGCGGTATCTCGATACTGGGCGTTACCAAATTGTTCAATGGCGACTTGCCAGCGGCGAACATATTCCGCTTCGAGCGCGGCGAGAGCCGCCACAGTCGATGAATGTTGGGGGGGGGCGCTGGAAAGCAATGTAATGCGAGAAGCCTTTTCCCCGTGCTTGTTTGAAGATGGGGCGGGTTGTTGATACGTGCTGACGTCCTCCACAGCAATACGATCGCCTGAGATCGTCCCACCCTGTTGATGCGCTGAAGCTTCGGCGAGCGCCGTTAAAGGCACATCCGTGGCGCGCCGCAGGAGCACGGTTACTGCACGGTTGGCTGTGGCGATGGCCTCTTCACTCGCTGGCGAGACCAGAAACCCGAAAATCAATACCAGGTGCGCGCCGAGTGAGAAGACGAAGGCGGATCTAAGCAGGCGCTGATCGTGGCTGGCCAATAGAGTGAAGAGAGGTTTCAGGACTTGGCCTTGTTCGTCATTGCTGCGTTCAGGGTGTCCAGCAGTTGCCCCGCTATATCCAGCCCCGATTCCGCTTCGATTTCTCGCAGGCAGGTTGGGCTGGTGACATTGATCTCCGTGAGATAGTCACCGATGACATCCAGGCCTACGAAGTACAGTCCACGCTTTTTCAGGACGGGGCCAACTTGAGAAGCGATCCACAAATCCCGGTCCGAGAGGGCTTGCACGCGCCCCGAGCCCCCCGCTGCGAGGTTGCCGCGGCTTTCCCCTGCCAGCGGGACGCGGGCGAGGCAAAAGGGCACTGGCTCCCCGTTTATCATCAGGATGCGTTTGTCTCCCTCACTAATTGCCGGCAGGTAGGTCTGGGCCATGATCGTTTGCTGCCCTGATTGGGTTAGCGTTTCCAGAATCACGCTGACATTCGGATCGTCCTGTTTGACCCGGAAGATGGCGCTGCCACCCATGCCATCCAGCGGTTTGAAAATGACATCCCCATGCTGGCGATGGAACGTTCTCAGCTTTGAAATGTCCCGACTGACCAGCAAGGTGGGGCAACATTCGGGGAACTCGGTCGCGAAGAGTTTCTCGTTGCAATCGCGGAGGCTTTGACACCGGTTGACGACCAACGTGCCCTGCCGTTCGGCGCGTTCAAGCAGGTAAGTGGCGTAAATGTACTCCATGTCAAAGGGTGGGTCTTTGCGCATCAGGCAGATATCGAGATCGGCGAGGGAAATGGCCTGTGGATCACCGGCATCGAACCAGTGCGCAGGATCTCGATGCACCGTCAGTGATTGGGCCACCGCCATCGGATGCTCCCCATCGAGAAAGAGTGCGTCGGGGGTTATATAAAACAATGACCAGCCGCGGTCCTGTGCGGCCCATAACAGCGCCAGCGTGGTGTCTTTTTTGTAGCGGATGCCCTCGATAGGATCCATTACTACGCCGAGCTTGATGCTCATATCAGCGTCCTTGTCACACAGAGTCAGACATCTTGCGATCAGCGGCTGATCGCCGCAAGATCCCGTTTCCCTGAAAGCGGGGAGTTTATTGGCCAGATTGGGGCAGTGTATGGACAGTTTATTCGTTGTTGTCGGCGTCATGGGCTTGATTTGTGCCGCGACAGTCGTACTCAGGGTGCGCACCATCGGGTGGGGCGTCTGGATCTGGTTTTTTTCAGGGTGGATTACCGGTGAAGCGGCGGTTTGGGTGGTGGGCTCGCAACTAGGATTTGTCGCACTTTGGGTCTTGCTCGTGGGCACGGATTCAGCGGGATTTGGCTTCGGATTGTCGGCTTTTTTGGGAGGCTGGGCACTCTTGGCGTGGGCATTACGGGATGCGTTTGATGCCGGCGCTGTATTTCAGCGCGCGCTCAACCTCGCGCTGGGCCCGGATTACCTGGAGCAGATTCCGAGTTCTCGACGCCATAAGCTTACCCACCAGATTTTGAGTCAGGAGTGGCTCTGGCCATTTCGATTTCGTCGTCCCGGGGTCAAGTATGTCCGCAATATTGCCTACAGCGACGCCGGTAAACGTGGTCTTTTGGATCTCTATCTGCCGGTAACATCTGGAGAACGTCGCCCTGTCTTGCTGCAGGTTCACGGCGGCGCCTGGATGGTTGGGCACAAGTCTGAACAGGCGCAGCCGCTGTTGCATCGTATGGTGGAGTCTGGCTGGATAGGCGTATCCATAAATTATCGTTTGGCGCCCCGCGCTGCTTTCCCGGCACAGATCATTGACGTCAAAAAAGCCATTACATGGGTAAAAGCGCACATCGCCGAGTACGGAGGAGATCCTGACTTCATTGTGATCACGGGAGGATCTGCGGGCGGTCACCTCTCTCTGCTCGCCGGACTGTCGCCCGGGCATGCAATCTGGCAGGAGGGGTTCGAGGGCGCTGATACCAGTGTGCAAGGGGTATTGGCGTTATATCCCGCGGTTGATTTCACCAATCGACATGGCATCCGTCATCAAGGTCGCATGGATGCTTTTATTGCGCGCAAGATTATTCAGAGGACACGGGAAGAGGCGCCCGAGGTTTTTGAGGACGGATCGCCGATCTCTTGGGTCGGTCGCCCCGGTGTCGCTGAGACGGCGCCGCCGTTGTGTATCGTTCAGGGCACTTACGATTCTTTGGTCTGGGTTGAGGAGGTGCGACGTTTCGTGGCGGAAATGAGTTCGCGAGCATCCCATCCACTGGTTTACGCCGAGCTGCCTCGAGCGCAGCATGCCTTCGAAATTTTTCATTCCCCTCGCACCAGTCATTACCTGAACGCGGCGGCAACCTGGTTGGAATGGGCGCGGGCCCAGCACGAGCGCACCGGCTGAGCGGCGACTAGGAGGCGTTAATATCGCCCCAGCGTGAATGAATCAGGGTCAATGCTACCGCGGGCGCAGTCTCGGTTCTCAATATCCTGGGGCCCAGCCGAAGCGCCCGAAACCCCGACCCCAGTGCCGCACTCACTTCGCTAATGGTAAAACCCCCTTCAGGGCCGACTAGCACAGCGATTGTTTTGGGCGGGGTATCGGGCAGTGATGGCTTATCAGCGGCGCCATCGAGCACCCATTTCTCTTCGGCAGATATCACGCTCACCCACTCCGACAGCGGCACTGGCGGATGCAGTCGAGGCACTTTGACCCGGCCACTCTGTTCGCAGGCGCTGACGGCAATTTGTTGCCAGTGGGCCACTCTTTTTCCGATCCGGTCCTCGGGGATGGCGAAGTCAACGCGGTCACTCAGTAGGGGCTGGATTTCGCTGACGCCGAGCTCAGTGGCTTTTTGCACCGCCCAGTCGAACCGGTCGCCTTTACTGAGACAAAGCCCCAGCGAGGTGTGGATGGGCGATTCGGTTGCCGGCTCGAAACCTTCGCCCAGGAGTACAGTGATCGCACGTTTGCCGATGGCAATGATTTCGGCGGGGAACTCGCGGCCACTGCCGTCGAACAGCGCAATCTGATGCCCCACTCGCGCTCGCAGAACGCGACTCAGGTACTGTGCGCCAGCGCCGTCAATATCGATTTGGCTGTGCGCGCAGAGGCTTTGCTCAATAAATAGTCTGGGAGGGCGCATGACCAGGCCTTGCTCTGTCGGTAGTTTAAGGCATGACCACGAGGTAGGCACCGAGTGGATTCAAGACCCACTCGGTGCCATGCTGCAGGTCAGTACTTGTAGGCGTCGTTTTTAAAGGGCCCGTCGATACCGACGCCGATATAGTCGGCCTGCTTTTGCGTCAGCTTGGTCATAACCCCGCCAAACCCCTGAACCATGTATGTGGCAACTTGCTCATCCAAGTGTTTCGGGAGCACCTCCACCGTGATGGCAGCGGCGCGCTCGTCGCCTGTGAGGTCGGCAAAGCGCTTATCGTAGAGATGTATCTGCGCCAGCACTTGATTCGCGAAAGAGCCATCCATAATGCGTGAGGGGTGCCCCGTCGCGTTACCTAAGTTGACTAAACGCCCCTCGGATAGCAGGAGCAAATGATCATTGCTGGCCGTATCGCGAATCACTTTATGCACCTGGGGTTTGATTTCTTCCCACTGCCACTCAGCGCGCATGTAGGCGGTATCAATTTCATTATCGAAGTGCCCAATGTTGCAGACCACTGCAGCTGACTTCAGCGCCCGCAACATGGGCGCGGTACACACGTTGAAGTTGCCCGTGGCAGTCACGAGCAGATCGGTGGTGGATAACAGTGCGCTATCGATGCACCCATCGGTACCGTCGTCTACACCATCAATAAAAGGCGATACCACCTCGAAGCCGTCCATGCAGGCCTGCATTGCGCAAATCGGATCACATTCCGTCACCCTTACAATCATGCCCTCTTGCCGTAGAGATTGAGCAGAACCCTTACCCACATCGCCATAACCGATCACCAGCGCACGTTTGCCGGCGAGCAAATGATCCAGGCCCCGTTTGATGGCGTCATTGAGGCTGTGGCGGCAGCCGTATTTGTTGTCGTTCTTTGATTTGGTGACGGCGTCGTTAACATTAATTGCCGGTACTTTCAGTTCGCCGTTGGCGAGCATCTCGTAAAGGCGATGAACGCCCGTGGTGGTTTCTTCGGTAATACCGTGGATGCGATCCAGCATTTCGGGATACTGTTCATGCAGCATCGCCGTAAGGTCACCACCATCATCGAGAATCATGTTGGCGTCCCACGGCTTTCCGTCGGCCAAAATGGTTTGCTCGATGCACCATTCATATTCTTCTTCGGTCTCTCCTTTCCAGGCAAACACAGGCACCCCTGCGGCAGCGATCGCGGCTGCGGCATGATCTTGTGTCGAGAAAATATTGCAGGAAGACCAGCGTACTTCAGCGCCCAGCGCTACCAGAGTCTCGATCAGCACGCCGGTTTGAATCGTCATGTGAATACAGCCAAGAATTTTGGCCCCTGCCAGCGGTTGCGATTCGCGGTATTGCTCTCTCAATGCCATTAGCGCAGGCATTTCGCTTTCTGCGATTTCCAGTTCGCGTCTACCCCAGTCGGCGAGGTGAATATCCGCGACCTTATAATCTGCGAATACGGTTTGTTCAACGGCAGTATTCATAATGTGCTCTCTTCTCTTGAGTCATTAAATTGGTGGATTACAGCCCGGCGGCTACGCGGAGGGCGTCTGCTTTATCGGTGCGTTCCCAAGTAAAGCTCTCGCCAGTGCGGCCAAAGTGCCCGTAGGCAGCGGTGTTACGGTATATGGGCCGCTTCAGATTCAGCATATTAATAAGTCCTTTTGGCCGCAGATCAAAGTGTTCCCGGATGAGGGTGACAATTGCCTCATCAGACAATGAGGCTGTGCCGAAGGTATTGACCGAGATAGAGGTCGGTTCTGCGACCCCAATAGCGTAGGAAACCTGCACCTCGCAACGTCTTGCCAGACCTGCCGCTACGATATTTTTCGCGACGTAACGCCCGGCGTAGGCGGCTGAACGATCAACCTTGGAGGGGTCTTTGCCCGAGAACGCCCCTCCGCCATGGCGTGCCATGCCGCCGTAGGTATCGACGATGATCTTGCGCCCGGTCAGGCCGCAATCACCCTGGGGTCCGCCGATGACGAAATTCCCTGTTGGATTGATGTGAAACAGCGTGTCGGCGTGGAGCCACTCTGCCGGCAAGGTCGCCTCAATAATCTCCTTGCGCACGGCGGCGCGCAGGTCATCCTGCGAAACGTCAGGCGCGTGTTGCGTCGACAGGACGACGGCCTCGATACGCTCCGGCTTGCCGTCTGCGTTGTATCGCAGGGTTATTTGGCTTTTTGCATCGGGTCGCAGCCACGGCAGTGCCCCCGATTTTCTGAGTTCAGCTTGTTTTTCAACGAGCCGGTGGGAGAAATAAATGGGTGCGGGCATCAGGACATCGGTTTCGTCCGAGGCATAGCCGAACATCAGCCCCTGGTCACCCGCGCCCTGATTGGCTTCGTCAGCTTCATGAGTGCCCATGGCAATGTCGGCTGACTGCTGACCGATGGCGTTAATTACGGCGCAGGTATTGCCGTCAAAACACACATCGGAAGAGTCAAAACCGATATCGAGCACCGTTTTCCGGATCACCTGTTCCAGGTCACCGGGGGTGATATTGGATGACGTAGTGACCTCGCCGGCGACGACCACCATGCCGGTTTTCACCAGCGTTTCCACGGCGACGCGCGCGTCTGGATCTCTTGCCAGATAGGCATCGAGGATGGCATCTGAGATTTGATCCGACATTTTGTCGGGATGCCCTTCAGAGACAGACTCCGAAGTGAAAAGGGAATAGTCGCTCATAAGTTGTCCTCTTAAAGCGGATGGAGTGCTTTTTCGAATTGATGAATTTGTATCTGGAAGCCGTTGCGTTGCGCGATAAACACGCTGGCGCGTACAGAGAGGCCGGCCTCTTCGGCCCAGCCCTGCAGCTGCTCGGGGGCAAATCCCAACCACAAGTCTCCGCAATGCTCTCTGGCCCACGCCTGATCGTGGGCACAGAGTTCGCTCACGATGAGGCGGCCACTCGTTGCTAGCAGATGGGCGGCGTCGCCCAGAATTTGGCGCGGGTCAGGTGTATGGTGGAGCACCATGTTGGCAATCACGGCATCCGCCTTTGCTTTATTTTTGATGGCTTGGGTGGTGCTGCCCAGCATAAATTCAATGCCAGGCAGGTGGCCTGCGAACTCGCGCGCTCGCGCCAGCATGGCCTCGGAGAGATCCAGTGCCATTACCGAGCCTGCCCTTTCATGCAGACCGGGTAAAAGCAAGCCTTCCCCGACCCCGATTTCGATAATGTGGTTCAGGTGCCGCTTAGGCGCTCTGTCGAGCAACTGCAGCGTGGCTTCGCTGTAGTCTTGCCAGGGAGCGATCAGCTCTTGCTGCTTACGAAAACGGTTCAGGTTCCCTCGAAAAAATGCCAGTGAATTACATTCCCGTTGTTGTTGTATCCGCGTGATTCCCGCCTGCAGTGCCGGTGAGAGTGCCTGCTTATCCAGATGGAGCAGTATCTCCTGATGCAATGTGGCGAGTAGCCCAGTGGGCAGCGCGCGGCGATAAAATGTTGTGGTCCTCTCTTTCTTGCGGCTCAAGAACTTCCCGTCAATCAACACCTTTAAGTGGTGACTCAGTGCACTTTGTCGCATGTCGAAGATGGTGCAGAGCTCCGATACGCTAAAAGAGTCCTGCGCCAAGGCCCGCAAGATTTGCAGGCGCAAGGTATCTCCGGCGGCGCTCAACAACTCAGTCAGTGCGTTACTTTTTGCCGGAACGGGGAACTCAATACGAGAGGCGGTACTTTTCATGGGCGCGGAGAATAACAGCGGTCTCAAATTTATCAAAATTATTTGATGAAGCATCTGGCTCCCTGATTTTCGTCTTTTCGCTCTTTGTGACGACTTGCGGATGGCTTGGGGGCGTCCGGCCGCATTCCAGGAAGGTGGTCTCGTTAACCCACGCCCGATACCTCCGGGAAGCCATGGCATACTCGGGGTCAGGCAGCGAGCGGATTGTTGCTCGGCAGAGTGAACCAACGGGAGAAGTGCGGTGGATTTGCAGGAACAAAAGGAGCGGGTCGGCGCCGCAGCGGTAGATTATGTCGAGAGCCTCTACCCGGATCGGCTTAAGCTTGGCATCGGCACAGGGAGTACCGCCGAGTGCTTCATTCGGGGCCTGGCGCGGCTCAAAAGCAGGATCGAGGCGACAGTGGCCAGCTCGGTGCGCTCGGAGGCGCTGCTGAAGGAGATGGGGCTACCCGTGGTTGAGTTGAACCAAGTGGAGTCATTGGATGCCTACATCGATGGTGCCGACGAGATAAACCCTAATTTGGAAATGATCAAAGGCGGCGGTGCGGCCTTGACCCGAGAAAAAATAGTGGCCTCCGCCGCAGAGACGTTCGTTTGTATCGCCGATGAAACCAAGTTGGTTGAGATTTTGGGCGCCTTTCCCATTCCCATTGAAGTGATTCCCATGGCCCGAAGTGCTATAGCAAGGCAGTTAGTCGCGATGGGCGGGCAACCGGTTTGGAGGGAGGGGGTTGTTACCGACAATGGCAATTGGATCCTTGACGTTCACGGGATGGCGGTTGAGGACCCCAAGTCGCTGGAAAAGCACCTCGAAACCCTCCCTGGCGTGGTTTGCTCCGGCATCTTTGCCATGACTCACGCTAACATGGCGCTCCTCGGCCGAGGAGCCGAGGCTGAGGTAGCGACCTTAGTGCGGTCTAAACGCCCCTGATTACTTTCGGGTAAAGGTCTACAGCGCGGTGGATTTATGTAGCGAAGCCCATGAAACCCCGTAAAATGTGAAAAATACCGGGCGGGTTATGGGCGGTTTTAGTTGCCCGAATAAGTTACACTTGGTCGATCTGCCATTTCGATTGGCGGGCTGGCGGGGTCAGCAGACGTTAACTTCAGTCATTAAGGCTGGCCACAAAACTGACGCGCAATAAGAAAACTGATGCGCAATAACAGGGGGAAGCGCCACCGTAAACTAAAGAGTGGACACCTCAGTATTCAACACGGAGTCACCAATGAAACCAAAGCGCTTTAATCGCCGTTTACTCAGCGTAGGGGTTCTTGCCGCTTCCTTCTCTATTGCGGGCATCAGTTTTGCTCAGGATGAGACGGACGAGGCAGCGGCCGAAGAAGAAGTTCTCGAAACAGTGATTGTGACGGGTACTCGCCTTGAGCGAAGTAGTTTTGACACTACCCAACCGTCAACGAGCTTCGATTCTGAGTTTATTCTTAATAATGGCTTCAATAATACCGCCGAAGCGATCCTGGCGCTGCCCCAAATGGCTTTGACGGGCACCAGCCTGGCAGATCCCAGCGGAGACGCTAGTCGCAACGTCGGGCAAACTTTTGCCAACCTTTATAACTTGGGCACCCAGCGGACACTAACGCTGATCAATGGCCGTAGAACTGTCTCAGGTAACGCGCCTACAGCTTTCGGTGCAACCGGTGGTTCTCAGGTGGATCTGAATACCATCCCCACTTCATTGGTCGAGCGTGTCGAGGTCGTGTCGATCGGTGGTGCGCCGATTTATGGTTCAGATGCCATCGCTGGCGTCGTCAACGTTCAGATGAAGCGCGATTTTGAGGGGTTTGAGGTGGATATTGGCTCCGGTGCTGCTGCCGATGGCGGCGATGCATGGGAGCATCGTATTGGCGTGACGGCAGGCTTCAACTTTGCTGACGGCCGCGGCAACATGGCCGTAGGTTATGAGTACAACAAAACAGACTCGGTTGTATACAACGATCGAGATTACACCCGAGCGTATTACTACGATTTTGATAACCCCAACTACGACGCAAACGATCCTTCAACGGGTACCGCTAAGTATTACGCGCCGGGTCGGTCAATTCCTATTGTGACTCGACAGGGCGTGCCAGGTTCGAATCCCGGGCCGGTTCTGTTTGCCTTTGGTATTGGATACCTGACAAACCCTGAAACCGGGAATGCCCTGACGTTTGACGACAATGGTCGGCTGACTGATTTTAATCTCGGCAAGGCGACTGGAAACGCCATCACTTTTGAAGGCGGGGACGGACTGTTGTTACAAGACTATGGCGCCATTCGCGCTCCAATAGAACGGCACCTGGTTAATGTGTTTGGACACTATGACATTACCGACAACATCTCGGCGTTCTGGGAAGCTAATCTGTATCGAGGCAAATCTGCTGATCCGAACGCGCAGCCCTTTTACCAGTCAGCGTTATTCGGCGGTGATTCCACATCACTGCAAATCCCTCTGAGTAACCCTTACATCGATCCAGCCGACAGAGCGTTATTAGTCGCGGCGGGTGCGGGGGAATCGATTTGGCTTCAAAAGGCGATGGACGATCTTGCACAAAGCGGCATCACCGAGGGTGAGACCGACACCATTCGCTTGATTGGCGGATTTGAGGGTCAGTTCGAACTTATGGATCGAGACTTTAAGTGGGATATTTCTTACAACCGCGGGGTTAGTGAGAGCTCGACCAACAATACGCAGCTGATCGAAGATAACTACCGCGAAGCACTCGATGTCGTGGTTAATGATGCTGGAGAGATTGTGTGCTCTAGCGGGAACCCTAACTGCGTTCCACTGAACGTATTAGGCATCGTCACCGATCCTGCGGCGATCGGCTATGTCACTACGCAGGCATACGAAGACGCGAAGATGACACAGAATGTGTTCCAGATGAACTTGTCAGGAGACATTATCTCTCTTCCCGGCGGGCCGATGCAGGTGGGTATCGGATACGAGCAGCGTAAAGAGACCGGTGATTATCGCCCCGATGATTTCCTGGCTAACGGTCGCGGTAGAACCGCAGCGCTGGCGCCATTGGCTGGCGGGTTTGATACCAAGGAATACTATGCAGAGACGATCATGCCGTTGGTTGATCCAGATTGGCTACCCATCCTCTCCGCTGTAGAGCTTGAGGCGGCGTATCGTGAGGTAGATCATTCAAATGCTGGACGAGACGATACTTGGAATGTTGGTGCACGCATTGTTTTGGACATTCCAGTTGTTGGTGAGCTGACACTCAGAGGCAACGTGACTGAGGCTGTCAGAGCGCCATCTATTGTCGAATTGTTCTTGCCTCAGTCTGAGACATTCGCTTTCGCGAATGACCCTTGTGACCCGCGTTATCTGGATTCGGGCCCATCGCCAGCGACTCGTCGTGCGACTTGTCTTGCAGAAGCTCAGGCATCGGGCGCCAATTATGACCCGGAAACATTTGAGTCATTCGTCGTGAACGCCTCGCAAGCCGGTTTAACTGGTGGTAATCCCGACCTCGAGAACGAGCGATCAGAGGCATACTCTATCGGCTTTGTCTACCGTCCAGCGTTCACTGAAGATCTGACGGTTTCTTTGGATTATGTCGATATCGAACTGACAAATGCCATCGAGAGCCTGGGTCTTGGCACCCTTATGGCGAGCTGCTACGACAGTGGAGACTTGAGTTCGGCCCCTTGTAATAGCTTCCAGCGGGACGCCAACTTCCAGATCGATGGCTTCCTTACAGGTCAGACCAACGCGGGATTCAGCATTCTCAAAGCGTACCAGTTAAACTTTAGCTGGAATTTCGATTTTTCTGCGATTCCTGGAGCGTTTAGTCTGAATGGCGGCGCCTTCTTCATCAAAGATGATGAGTTCTCGGTGACCGGTGTTGAGAGTGACATTAACGACGTCAAAGGCCTTATTGGCAATGCGGATACTCGGGTAAACCTAGGCTTGACTTATCTGCTGAACAACTGGCGTTTTAACTGGCAAACCGCTTATCAGTCCAGCGCTGTTAAGGCGAAGGATATTCCGGATCGTTTTTATGACATACCCGGAATAGACGATTATTGGTTGCACACTGCTTTCATAGGGTATTCCCTTAATGAGAAAGTTGATCTAAGCGTGGCAGTGAGAAACGTTTTCGATGACGAGCCGCCCTACGGCATGAACAGTCTGGGTGCAAACGGCATTTATGACCTTATCGGTCGTTATGTCACTGGAAGCATCACAGTACGCTTCTAGTCGTCCAGAGACAGAGTCACGACAAAGCCGCCTTCGGGCGGCTTTTTTGTGCCCTAAGTTTTGTGTAGGGTTGCGAAACAGCAATCATGCGGACCTCCCATAGGCTCCCGATCGATTATTCCAGTTACGTCGCCCTGATTAGCCACCCTTTGTTGCCGGCTCAACTTCTGGATGTTTGGCAGCGGTAGTTAAAAAAGTGGGGGTTGGGGCGGGCCCAAAAATCGTTTCTATGGCTCGGCCCGTCGCGAGCAGTCTTGCATCGGTATTGGCTGTGCCGATGATAGAAAACCCAAGTGGCAACCCTCGCACTGCACCCATTGGGATCGTGAGATGCGGATAGCCCGCTATTGCCGCCATGTAACCGGCGCCGACCCACGCCGGCCAAACATCCCCGTTAACGAAATCGGTAGCTGGTGAGATCGGTCCCGAAGGTGCCACTAAAAAATCCACATTGCCTTCTGAGAGGAGTCGGTCTATTCCATTTTGGCGGCTAGCTACCTGGATGGCATTGAGTGCGGTGTTGTGCTCTGTAGAACCCACGTCGGGTCGCGCTGTTGATGAGACGAGGTGTTCCTGTGCAAAGAGTGAGAGCTCGGTGTCACTGTTCTTGAGGTTAAACGCGATTAGCGATGCTACTGACGATACAGGCAGTCTCTCTCTTCGTGCGTTCAAAAACTCATCAAGTGAATCACCGAATTCGATTTCCAGTACCGCGAGCTCGTTTTGCCAGTAGTCTGGGTCTGATAGCTCAAGCTCGGTGATATCAACCAGTGTCACCCCCGCTTCTTCGAGTGCCGCCAGAGATTGATCAAACAATGCGCTAATGTGAGGGTTTTCTCCCTGGGCAAACCGCAGCACACCGATACGAAGGTCTTCTGGTGACTTGGCTTGGGCCTCTGAGAAACGGTTACTGTTGGTCAGTACATCCATCATGTTTATGGCATCGGTGACGGTCTTGGTCATGGGGCCTGCGGTATCCTGAGATGCTGAAATCGGGACGATGCCTTCAGTAGACAGTAACCCCACCGTTGGCTTGAAGCCTACGATGCCGTTAACGTGAGCCGGGCAGATAATGGACCCGTTGGTTTCTGTGCCCAAGGCCAGCGTAGCCAGCCCTGCCGCGATGGCAGCGCCTGAGCCAGAGCTGGAGCCACAGGGGGAGCGGTCTAGCATGTGCGGGTTTTTAACCTGCCCACCTACCGATGACCATCCGCTCACAGAGTGAGTAGACCTAAAATTTGCCCACTGGCTCAAGTTGGTTTTGCCCAAGATAACAGCGCCCCCCGCTCGCAGGCGCGCCACAATCGGGCTGTCTTCCTCGCTAAAGTTAGTCAGCAGCGCAGAAGAGCCGGCGGTTGTTGGTATCGGATCCAATGTTTCGATGTTGTCTTTTATTAACACAGGGATGCCGTCCAGCGGACCCAGCTCGGCATTGGCGCGGCGCCGATCATCACTGGCTTTGGCCTGATCTAATGCGTCAGGGTTCACTGCGATGACGCTACGCAGAGATGGCCCCTTGCGATCGAGCAACGCAATTCTTTGTAAGTAAATCGCTACGATTTGCTCCGAGGATATCTCTCCTGATTCAAAACGCTGGCGCAGCGTTATGAGGTCGGGCATCTGCCCGGTTTGTTTGATTGCCGCCGCAATTTCTTCAGAGGTGGGGTCGGCGGATTGCCCGCAGCCCGCAGCTCCAAGCGCCATAGCAACGGCTACAAAAATGAGGCGCATCAGCCGTGAAGATCTGTGTTCCATAGCGAATTCCAAATGGTGGGGTGGGTATTATGGCCTCGTTTTGTCAGGCCCCTTCAGGGTTATCCAGCACCCCAATGGTACACCTTTGGATCCGTCGATCAGGCTTGGGACGGTTTCAAACATGGGGTCAATAAACGGGTTGATGCCAGTATCTGGCGTTACACCAACAATAAATTTGCCTAGGCGCTGTGCTTCACCGACAATACGCCCGCACTGCGACCCCGGAGCTCTCATGCCCTCTCAAAATGATTTGGCCAACGCCATTCGCGCCCTCGCGATGGATGCCGTTCAGGCGGCCAACAGTGGCCACCCCGGTGCCCCCATGGGGATGGCCGATATCGCGGAAGTTCTATGGAACCGCTTCCTTCGTCATCATCCGGGCAACCCTGCCTGGCCTAACCGGGATCGGTTCGTGCTCTCCAATGGCCATGGATCGATGCTTATTTACGCCTTGTTGCACTTGAGTGGATATGATCTGTCTATTGAAGATATCAAGCAATTCAGGCAGTTACACAGTAAAACCCCTGGCCACCCGGAATATGGGTACACCCCCGGTGTAGAGACCACCACCGGCCCGTTGGGCCAAGGTTTGGCCAACGCAGTGGGCATGGCGGTTGCAGAAAAAACACTGGCGGCGCAGTTCAACCGCGAGGGCCATTGTATCGTGGACCACCACACTTGGGTGTTTCTGGGTGATGGTTGCCTGATGGAGGGCGTTTCACACGAGGCCTGTTCTCTCGCGGGCACTTTGGGGTTAGGCAAGCTCATCGCGGTTTACGATGACAATGGCATTTCTATCGACGGCGAGGTGGAGGGCTGGTTTACCGACGACACGCCAAAGCGGTTTGAGGCTTATGGTTGGCAGGTGATACCGGCGGTCGACGGCCACGACCCCGTAGCGATTGAGGCGGCCTTTGTTGCCGCACAGGCGGAGCCCGCGCGGCCCACCCTCATTTGCTGCAAGACCGTCATCGGCAAGGGTAGCCCCAACAAAGCGGGCACCGAGAGCTGTCATGGCGCCCCCCTTGGCGCTGAAGAAATTGCCCTGACGCGTGAGGCCTTGGGGTGGACCTACGCGCCGTTCGAGATTCCCGACGACATTCGCGCCGCCTGGGACGGGCGGTCTCGGGGCGCCGAGCTTGAAACGCGCTGGCAGGCTGCTTTTGACGCTTACCGCGTCGACTACCCGGATCTTGCCGATGAGTATCTTCGCCGATTGCGAGGCGAAATGCCCACTAATTTCGCCGAAATTGCAGATAAATACATAGAAGATTGCATTCAAGCGGGCGCCGATGTGGCCTCTCGCAAAGCATCCCAGCTAGCCTTGAACGCATTTGGGCCCCTCCTCCCCGAGCTATTGGGCGGTTCGGCCGATCTCGCGGGTTCCAATCTGACGCTGTGGCAGGGTGCTCAGGGTATTTCGGCAGAATCTGCGGCGGGCAACTACCTCTATTACGGTGTGCGCGAGTTTGCAATGGCCGCCGTTATGAATGGCATTGCACTTCACGGTGGCTTTATTCCCTATGGCGCCACGTTTCTGATTTTTATGGAATACGCGCGCAATGCCGTGCGTATGTCTGCGCTGATGGGTCAGCGCGTGCTGTATGTGTTCACCCATGATTCGATAGGCCTCGGAGAAGACGGCCCCACTCATCAACCGGTGGAACAACTCACGGCCCTTCGTGCGACGCCGAATCTTCAAACCTGGCGACCCTGTGACGCGGTGGAGTCAGCGATTGCGTGGAAGCAGGCGTTGCTTCGTGAGGCGGGCCCAACGGCCATGATTTTCTCTCGGCAATCCTTGCCCGCTCAGATTACCCATGCGGATCAGGCACTGTTGGCGCATCGCGGTGGTTATGTGCTGGTGCCCGAGCAGGGCGCCCTGGATGCGATCATTATCGCTACGGGATCGGAGGTCGCGCTGGCGGTAGAGGCGGCAGAGCAACTCACTGCTGCTGGCAAGGGTGTGCGCGTCGTTTCCATGCCTTGCGCGGAGGCCTTCGAGGCGCAGGAAGCGGGTTATCGAGAGGCGGTATTGCCAAGCGATGTACTGGCCAGAGTAGCGGTCGAAGCCGCACACACCGACTTTTGGTACAAGTACGTAGGGCTGGATGGTCGAGTGGTCGGCATGGCATCTTTTGGCGAGTCTGCGCCGGCTAGCGCCCTCTTCCGGCATTTTGGCATTACCACGGATCATGTGGTCGCCGCGGTCGAGGATGTGATTCTCGATTGACCATGCGCTTTGCGATTAATGGTTTTGGGCGTGTGGGTCGCACATTGCTTCGGGTTTACCGCGCCCGTGAAGACGCGCGTTCCGCACTGGAACTGGCGGCCATTAACGAGATCGCGGACGCAGACACGGTGGTTCACCTTGCCCGCTACGATTCAAATTACGGGCGCTATCCCGGTCGCATCGCGCGTTCCGGGGACTTGCTGGCAATCGATCAGTCGCTGGTGCCACTCAGCCATGTCAGAGACGTAGCGCAACTGCCCTGGGATGAACTTGAGATCGACCTCGTTTTCGAGTGCACGGGTGCCTTCACCGATCGAACAACGGCTGAGCGTCACCTTGATGCAGGTGCCGCCCGCGTTTTGTTCTCGCAACCCGCCGAGTCTGATGTGGATGCCACTATTGTCTACGGCGTTAACAGTGATGCGTTGGCGCCCGAGATGCGCGTGGTATCTGCCGCGTCCTGCACGACCAACGCGGTTGTCCCGGTGCTCGATACGCTCTCCCGTGGGTTCGGTATTGAGGCGGCGACCATTACCACTATTCATTCGTTGATGAATGACCAACCCGTGCTCGACGCGTATCACCACACCGATCTGCGCAAAACCCGCGCGGCGTCACAGTCAATTATCCCTGTCGATACGGGCCTTGCGGTGGGTATTGAGCGCATCTTGCCGCATCTCGCTGGCAAGCTTTCGGCCCACGCATTGCGCGTTCCTACGACCAAGGTATCGGCGATTGAGCTGACGGTGGCCACGGAGCATCACTGCGATCGCGAGCAGATCAATGCCGCTTTGTTGGCGGCCTCGGAGGGGGTGTTGTCGGGTATTCTGGATTATTCGCTCGAGCCCTTGGCCTCTTGCGACTTCGCGGGCGAGGCGGCGTCAGCCATCGTTGATGCAAAACAGACCCAGGTTGCTGCGGGGCGATTGGCCAAGATACTTATCTGGTTTGATAACGAGTGGGCCTACGCCAGTCGCCTGATTGATGTTGCATTAGCGTGGCAACAATGCATTGCTAACTCAGCGCATCCGCCGAGAGAGGGTGTGCAGTAAAGGAAAATATGCCGTGAAACTGATGACCGAATTGGACCTCAAGGGTCGCCGTATCCTGATTCGAGAAGATTTGAACGTACCCCTTCGTGAGGGCGTCATCACCAACGATGCGCGATTGCGGGCCGCAGCGCCCTCTATTAAACAGGCGTTGGCGCAAGGCGCTGCTGTGATGGTGATGTCCCACCTCGGGCGACCGACCGAGGGCGAATGGAGTGAGCAGGCTTCTTTGGCGCCTATCGCGACGCGATTGTCAGAGTTAGTGGGGCGTGATGTGCTACTGGCAAAGGACTGGCGCCAAGTTGCGCCTTTGCCCGGTGATGTCGTGTTGTTGGAAAACGTGCGATTTAATGTGGGCGAGTCCGCGGATGATGTCGCGCTGGCGTCGGACTACGCGGCGCTGTGCGATGTCTTTGTCATGGACGCGTTTGGCACGGCCCATCGCGCCCAGGCCTCGACCCATGGCGTTGCTAAATCCGCAGCGGTTGCCTGCGCGGGTCCACTGCTTGCGGCCGAGTTGAACGCTTTGGAGCAAGCGCTTACTTCGGCTAAGAGGCCCATGATTGCAGTGGTAGGAGGGTCAAAAGTCTCTACCAAGCTGGAGGTGCTGGACAACCTTTCTCAGCGTTGCGACAGTCTGATTGTCGGTGGCGGTATCGCCAACACCTTTCTGGCGGCGGCGGGCTACCCGATCGGAAAATCGCTCCACGAGCCTGATTTGATCGCCACCGCTCGGCGTTTGATGGACCATGTAGAGATCCCGCTGCCGATCGATGTTGTGGTGGCGCCGGGGATAGACGCGGGTCGACGGGCAACTATAAAACTCGCTGCTGAGGTGGTGGAAGAAGACATGATCCTGGATGTGGGCCCTCAGACAGCGACACAGATTGCCGACCGAGTCCACGAGGCGGCAACGATCCTCTGGAACGGCCCTCTCGGTGTGTTTGAACATGAGGCTTTTGCCGCGGGCACGCGGGTGCTAGCAGAAGCCATTGCTGCGAGTGAAGGTTTTTCGCTTGCCGGTGGCGGTGATACTTTGGCCGCGATCGATCAGTTTGGTGTCGCAGATCAGGTATCGTATATCTCCACCGGCGGTGGTGCTTTTCTGGAGTACGTTGAGGGGAAGAGGCTTCCTGCGGTCGCAGTACTGGCAGACCGGGCAAGCGATTGATCTGAGGTGGCAATGGACACATCGCGACGGCGGATGATTGTTGCAGCGCCACTTTGTGAGTCGGATTGAGCATCAAGAGAGAGTGTATAAAGGCAAGAACACCGAGCGAGGCGTAGCATCATGGCACTGATTAGTTTGAGGCAATTATTGGATCACGCGGCGGAGCATGGCTACGGAGTACCGGCGTTTAACGTGAACAATCTAGAGCAGACCCGGGCCATTATGGAGGCGGCGGACAAGACTGATTCACCTGTGATCATGCAAGCGAGTGCGGGCGCGCGAAAATATGCCGGTGCCCCTTTCCTGCGCGCGCTGATGGAGGCGGCCATGACTGAGTTTCCGCACATTCCGGTGGTGGTGCATCAGGACCATGGCACTTCGGCGGCGGTATGCCAACGATCGATTCAGCTGGGCTTCAGCTCAGTCATGATGGATGGCTCGCTGGGAGAGGACGGTAAGACGCCCATGGATTATGACTACAACGCGGGTGTGACACGCCATGTGGTAGAGATGGCCCACGCATGCGGCGTTTCGGTGGAGGGAGAGATTGGGTGCCTCGGGTCGCTAGAGACAGGGGAGGCCGGCGAGGAAGACGGTATTGGCGCGGCGGGCAAATTGAGTCACGACCAGTTGTTGACAGACCCTGAGGAGGCCGCACAGTTCGTGGCCGATACGGGGGTGGACGCGCTGGCGATTGCCTGCGGTACCAGCCATGGCGCCTACAAATTCACGCGCCCTCCTACTGGAGACATACTGGCGATGGATCGCATTAAAGCCATCCACGCCCGTATTCCCGGTACCCACCTGGTGATGCATGGCTCATCCGCGGTACCGCAAGATTGGCTGGCCGTCATAAATGAGTTTGGTGGCGACATTCCCGAGACCTACGGCGTGCCCATTGAGCAGGTGGTGGAAGGCATTAAGCACGGAGTCAGAAAAGTGAATATCGACACCGACCTGCGGTTAGCCTCCACCGGCGCTATTCGGCGCTTTCTGTCGGAGTACCCCGCTGAATTTGATCCCCGCAAGTACTTTGCGGCCAGCCTGGATGCGATGAAGGCCATATGTATTGATCGCTACGAGGCATTTGGTACCGCTGGTAAGGCGTCAAAAATTCAGCCGCTGTCGCTCGCTGCAATGCAGTCGCGTTACGCGGCATAAAGGGGTGTTCGCCGCCACGGTGAGCGGGCATTTTGCCAACTACGCACCGTGTTTTGGTGTGGCTAAAGCCTTATGATCACACGCTTTTAGGCGGCGGGTCGGCGAATGTCACAGACCTATATCAAAAGAATACTCAACGCCCGTGTCTATGACGTCGCGCGAGAGACGCCGCTGGATGCTGCGCCGCTTTTGTCTTCAAGGTTTGGCAACCAGGTCCTCTTGAAGCGGGAGGATCTGCAGCCCGTCTTTTCTTTCAAGTGCCGCGGCGCCTACAACAAAATGAGTCGCCTCAACGCGGAGGCGCGTCAGGCCGGCGTCGTCGCCGCTTCGGCCGGTAATCATGCGCAGGGCGTCGCGTTGGCAGCTCAGACCCTCGGTATCAAGGCAAAGATCGTAATGCCGGTAACGACGCCTGCAATCAAAGTGGATGCGGTTCGCGCGCGCGGGGCAACGGTTGTGCTACATGGCGACTCCTTCGATGAGGCTGCAGTGCGTGCTCAGGCATTGGTGAAGCGGGACGGCATGACCTTTATTCACCCCTTTGATGACCCCGACGTGATCGCGGGTCAGGGGACTGTTGCCATGGAGTTGGTGAGACAGGCGCCGAAGCCTTTGGATTATGTTTTTATCTGTTGTGGCGGTGGCGGGCTGCTTGCCGGGATGGCAGCCTACCTGCGCTACGTATGGCCGCAAACCCACATTATTGGTGTCGAACCGGAAGATGCCGCTTGCGTTCGCGCCGCGCTGGATCAAGGCCGCAGGGTCACCTTGCGAGAGGTTGGCTTATTTGCAGATGGATGTGCCGTGGCACAGGTGGGTAAAGAGCCATTTCGACTGATCAAGGAAACGGTGGATGAAGTCATCACGGTGACCACCGATGAAATTTGTGCGGCAGTAAAAGACATCTTTGATGACACGCGTGCGATCGCCGAGCCTGCGGGCGCGTTAGCCGTCGCGGGCATGAAGAAATTTGTCGACGAGCGAAACGTCACGGGCAGCGCCATGGCAGCGACAGTGAGTGGGGCCAATACTAACTTTGATCGTTTGCGCTATATCTCGGAGCGAACCGAAATTGGAGAGCGCCGCGAAGCGATTCTCAGCGTGACGATTCCCGAGCGTGCAGGTGCGTTCCGTGCTTTCTGCAGCGCTATCGGCAAACGGAATATCACTGAGTTCAACTATCGGTATGAAAGCGCCGCGCAAGCGCGGGTTTTCGTGGGTCTAACCATGAGCCCGGGTGGCGAAGGTGTGTCTGAATTGCAGCAGACACTGCATCAAAAGGGTTATCAGGTGCTTGATATGACCGATAACGAGACCGCCAAACTGCACCTCAGGCACCTGATTGGTGGTCGAATCTCCCCTGATATCCAGGACGAGCTGGTGTTTCGGGTCGAATTTCCTGAGCGTCCGGGTAGTTTATTGCACTTCTTGAATGCGCTCGGCAACGACTACAGTATCACTCTCTTCCACTACCGCAATCATGGTGCCGCCTATGGGCGCATTCTGGTCGGCATGCAGGTGCCAACCGGAAAGCGTGTGGCGCTGCGGGCCGCGCTGAACCGCCTCGGGTATCGCTTTTGGGAGGAGACGGATAATCCGGCCTACCGGGAGTATCTGGGCCGTCCCGCTACTTGACAGTAAGGGATCTTCGGGAGAGTCTTGCTCGACTGGCTCGAGGTTGTGATACGGCGAGAGAGTCAATAGACAATAACAAAATCGCTTTGCGCGGTATTGGCTGGACTGGCTGGGGGGCTGGTGAATGCGCAGAAATAGACCTGATCTCATCTGGGTGCTGACGGCAGTCGTGGTGTTGCTGACACTCGCCTTGCAGTTCGGTGAGCCGCAGCGACCCTCCCTGTCTCCGCAGCAGGCGGGCATCATGGTGCAGTAGGGCGACCCCTTGACTGTTTCTGAGGCCGCGTCCTTAGTAACCGGGGCTGAATAGCTCCAACCGCGATTCACTTAAAAACCCCCACAGCCGATGGTCGTGGGGTTCCGTGTCCCAACGGCTAATACGCTGTAGTGAAAACCCGACGCCTAAACGGAACCCCCTCGCTTCGCTGAAGACCCGGTCGTAGTAACCCCCGCCGTAGCCGAGGCGGATACCATTGTCCCCGCAGGCCAGCATGGGCGTGATGAAAAGATCGATGTTTGACAGCGCCACCTGCGGACTAGCGGCGAGCGGCTGGTTCACCGCCCCGATAGTTGCCTCGAGCGCATCACCGCTATGCCAATGGTGAAACGTCAGTGTTTCGTTGGTGACGCGAGGGTAGACGATGGTGGCGCCTTGCGCCGCCGCCGCTTGGGTCAGGCAGCTCGGGTTAAACTCTGACTGATGCGGTAGATAACTGGCGATCACATGCGCATGACCCCAGGGTTGCCATCGGCTGAGTAACATCAAGGAACGAGTCTCGGCTGCCAGGCGTTCTGCGGGAGAGAGGTTATCTCTCATCTGGCGTAAGGTCTTGCGCGTCGATGCTTTGTCACGTGGCATCATTATCTCGCTCGTCTCATTTCTTTCTTCAATGTTGCGCTATTGAAGCCCGATATCATGAGGCTGCACTGTCTTTGCAGATCATTGGGATAAACCGCGTGCCGCGAACAACGGCGCGCAGCTAACAATGATAAGGCTGATAACAGGATGAGGTGGGTAAAGAGTGGCCCGTGGCACCGCTGACGAATAAGCCCTTGAACCCTGCGGCTCAAGGTGGTGACCACCTCGCGGCTTCAGGCTTCCCGGTTCAGGCCAGGCTTGCTCAACCACCGCGGAGGTGCTCTCCGGGTACTGCATTATCGGCTCGAGGACAAAATCGTCTGGCAAATACTTCAGGCCGTACTCATTATAGCGAATTATGGGCGCTAGTTAATCTCGAGCTGCCGAAGCTGATACAACACCTCATCCAACTGGCTGTTCAGCGCCGATAACCGTTGCTGATCTTCGCTTGTCTCTGCGCTACCACCGCCCTTCAGCGCCAAGAGTTCGTGGCTGATATTTAATGCGGCCATGATGGCTACGCGCTCTAAGCCAATCACCTTGCCCGTTGACCGGATATCACGCATGTGTTGATCGAGGTATCGCGCGGCGCCCGCGAGTGCTGCCTCCTCATCAGGAGGACACGCAACCTGATACTCCTTGTCGAGAATATCAACGCTGACTGTATTGGGTCTGTTCATGCGCCGCCATCCAGAGAGCGGAGTCTGGCGAGAGAGTTTTCGACATGCTCGCTGGCCTGGCGTTGTCTCTCAAGCAACTCTCTCCGCTCCCGCTGCAGCTCGGCCGCGCGAAGCTTGAGCGCGCGGTTTTCTCTATTCAACTCGCGGCTCAGTGCTATGAGGTCATTAACTTTTTTTTCCAGCGCCTGAATCAGGTTGTCGGCCACGGGCGTTACACTGCGTAGGTTGCGAGTCGGCACTATAATGCGCGGCGTTTCGTTGGGTCAACGTGCGAAACAGTTGCGCGACGCGCAGAGAGGTGGATAGATTTTTCCGTTGACTTCAGTTTTGGCACAACATTGCTCTTTGCCATAGGAGGAGGACCCACAGGTGTTACTGGATACCCTTGGCGCATTTGAGGACATGCCCTCCTGGGAGGAGGCGGCAGATACGCTGTTCCATGCAGGACACACGCTGAACCCTTCCACGCTCCACGGCGCGATGGTGGGTCTACTGGGCGCTGGCTTCAGTCCGCACAGCGAGCGGCATTTTTCTGCCACTATTGCCGCGCTCGAGAAAGCGCTGGCAGTGGAATTTACCGGGGAGCTGGTTGATTTTATCTCCCGCCTTAGCCTCTCGACGCTCTCCGCTATCGTAGATGCCGACTACACGTTTCAGCCGCTGTTACCTCCCGATGATGAGGTGATGGAAGACCGGCTGTCGTCAATTTCAGAGTGGACGGCCGGATTTTTGTCGGGTTTCACGCAGGGCATCACCATCAGGGAGGCGGCCAGCGAACCGATTCCTACATTGACCGCCGAGGCACTCAGGGATATGGCGGCCATTGCTCAGGTGGACACCGAGGAGGCAAGCTCGGAAGATGCTGAACGTCAGCTTGAGGACATCATCGAATATATTCGTTTCGCCGCAATCAATGTGGTGAGCGACGCCCAATCAATACAGGAAGCGACCAGTGAAGATCTCTAAATCAGAATTTACGCGACGACGCAAGAAGCTGATGGACATGATGGACCGGCACAGTATTGCCATTGTTCCTGGTGCACGGGAGGTCACGCGCAGTCGAGATACCGAGTACCCTTTTCGGCAGAACAGCGATTTGTTCTACCTAACAGGTTTTGAGGAGCCAGACGCCGTCCTCGTGCTGATACCCGGGCGCCGACAGGGCCAGGTCGTGTTGTTTTGTCGCGAGCGAGACCCGGAAATGGAGTTGTGGAATGGTTATCGATTAGGTCCCGAGGGAGCGGTAGCTTATCTCGGTGTCGACGATGCCTTCCCGATCGCTGATCTAGATGAGATCCTGCCGGGTCTGATTGAGGGGACACAACGCATTTACTATTCCATGGGTCACGACGACGTGTTTGACCAGCGCGTGATGGGTTGGGTCAATCAGATTCGGCGGCTGGTCAGAACTGGGGCCGCGCCACCTGCCGACTTCACCGATCTAGCGTTTCTCTTACACGAGCAACGTTTGATCAAGTCTGCCGCGGAAATCAGGGTCATGCGCCGGGCGGGCGAGATCAGTGCTGAGGCACACACCCGCGCCATGCGCGAATGCCAGCCGGGGCGATATGAATATCATCTGGAGGCGTCGATCCAGCACACCTTTGCTGAACATGGTGCACGCTTTCCCGCCTACAGCTCTATCGTGGGCTCCGGCGCTAACGCCTGCATCCTGCACTACACCGAGAACAAGGCACGATTGCGCTCGGGGGATCTCGTGTTGATTGATGCGGGCTGTGAATTTAAGGGGTATGCCGCGGACATCACCCGCACTTTTCCCGTGAACGGGCAGTTTAGCGTCGAGCAGCGTGCCGTTTACGATGTGGTGCTCGAGGCACAGCGCGCCGCCATTGCCAAGGTGAAGCCCGGTAACACTTGGAACCAGCCCCACGATGCGACCGTCAGGGTGATTACTCGGGGTTTGATCAAGCTCGGTTTACTCAAGGGTAACGAGCGAGATCTCATTAAGGCAGAGGCCTATCGCGACTTTTACATGCACAAGTCGGGCCATTGGCTGGGGCTCGATGTCCATGACGTCGGCGATTATCGGATCGCGGGTCGCTGGAGGCAGCTTGAGCCCGGGATGGTGCTGACCGTTGAGCCCGGTATCTATATCGCCCCGGATAACACCCGCATCGCCAAGCGGTGGCGTGGCATTGGTGTGCGGATCGAGGATGACGTTGTGGTCACGGAGAAAGGTTGTGACGTGCTGACGGCAGATGTACCCAAGCGCGCGGAGGAGATTGAAGCCTTGATGGCCGCGACGGCGTGATTCCAACTCCTCACATTGCCATACTTGGCGGGGGGTTGGCGGGCCTTGCCTTCGCCGTAGCCATTGCCCGTGCGGGAGAGGCACTGTCTGGCGCCTCTCTACGGGTAACGTTGCTTGAAGCGCAGGCCTTTAAGTCCGGCACCCCAAACCCCCTCGATACCCGTGCATCAGCCCTCAATTTACACTCGGTGGCCTTGCTCAAAGATTGGGGCATCTGGCCCGCGCTGGCCTCCGATTGTGGCGTGATCCGGGACATCCACGTGTCCCACCGCGGACACTTTGGTAGCGCATTGATGCAGTCCAAGGATCTCGATACCGAGGCTCTCGGTTTTGTTGCCGAAAACCATGATCTGGGGCGCCATTTGCTGGAGCGCGCGCAGGCTTTGGGCGTGTTGGTGCGCGTACCGGTGAGGTGCACTCGACTGTGTACAGAAGGGGACTCCCCCGGGGTGGAGACCGAAGATGGCGAAAGAGTCGATGCAGACCTCATTCTCTTGGCCTCGGGCGTCACGCCCGAGTGGTTCGACGCGTTGGGGATCAGTGCGCAGGAGCGTCCCAGTGACACCCACGCCGTTGTGTTCAATGCGATTTTTCCAGGGCAACAGGGCGGTTGCGCATTTGAGCGATTTACCCAGCACGGTCCTCTCGCTTTACTGCCGCTACCGTCGACCCGGCGTCAGGAACAGCGGTACAACGTGGTGTGGTCGGTCCCTGACAATGCGGTTGAGGCTCTCATGTCGTTGGAGGATCAGGGGTTCTGTGCCCGGTTTCAGGAAGCCTTTGGCTGGCGATTAGGCGCAGTGAGCGCAGTGGGAAAGCGAAGCCAATGGCAGCTCATGCGCAGCTTGGCCCGCGAACAATTGCGTACCGGATTCTTACTGGTGGGTAATGCCGCTCATACATTGCATCCCGTTGCTGGGCAGGGCCTGAACCTTTCTCTGCGGGAAGCCGACCTCCTCGCTGAAACGCTGGTGAGGGCCGTTGCCGACGGTCAGCCCCTGGCCCGCGCAAGCAGTCTTCGCGGCTATTTGGAGCGGGCGTCGACCGAGCAAAAATTTCTGACCCACAGCACCGATTTGCTCGCCACGCTATTTAATCACAGAGGCCTTCTGCTCGATGGTCCGCGCAACGCCTCACTGGTTTTGCTCGATCTGGTACCGGGCGCGCGGGCGCAAATAGCGCGGCTGGGGACGGGAGTACGCCATGCTTGACCTCGATGAGGCAATCAACACAGATGTATTGATTATTGGTGGGGGAATCGCGGGCCTGTCCCTCGCGACGTCGCTCGGGCGTGAGGGCTTTGGCGTGACGGTCATCGACGGTGCCGGCCGTCCTGCACACTCCCCGCCCGGGAGTGAGTTAAGCGACTGGGATCTTCGCGTCAGCGCTTTAACCCCCACTTCGATGGCATTTCTCGATGCGATTGGCGCGCGGAGTGAGGCTTTACTTCATCGTGCAGCACGCTATGACGCCATGCGCGTATGGGATGCTAACGGCAGTGGCCGCATTGCTTTCCATGCCGACGATATCGATGCGCCCGGTCTGGGCCACATTGTCGAAAACCGGGAGATACTTCAGGCCTTGCTACAAAGCGCTCAGACCCTGCCAAGCGTCTCCTTTTGTTGGGAGCATGCGCTCGAGACCATGTCGCCCGCCGAGTCGGGGTGGATAGTGACCTGTGGAAACGACGTTCAGTTCCGTGCGGCGCTGGTGATCGGCGCGGACGGCGCACGATCCAAAGCAAGACAATTGCTGGGGATGCCTACGCGTGAGTGGAGTTATGCGCAAACCGCCATCGTCGCTACCGTAGGATTAGCCGCGGAGCATGCCGATACATGCTGGCAGGTTTTTCTCGAGACGGGCCCGTTGGCAATGCTGCCCTTGGCAGATCCTAACAAAGTTGCCATCGTCTGGTCTTTGGATGATGCGGCGCATCTAAAGATGGCGGACCTCACGGATACGGCATTTGTCGATGCACTCAATCGGGCAATGGACCCTCTAGGCCCGGTTTCAGAGGCCGTGGGACCCCGCGCCAGCTTTCCCCTGTCCCAGCGCCATGCGCTCGACTATTGCGACGAGAGCTTTGCATTGGTTGCCGATGCGGCCCACAGTTTTCACCCGTTGGCGGGCCAGGGGATCAACCTGGGGTTGACCGATGTCGCTGTGCTGACTGAAGAGCTTGTTGCGTCACGAGCCGGTGGACTGGCGCTCTCCAGTGCCGTGCCGCTCAGGCGTTATCAGCGGCGACGCAAGACCGAGAATTTGGCGATGATGGCCGCGATGGAGGGTTTTAAGCGGGGCTTCGGCACCTTGAACCCACTGGCGGTAGTCAGCAGAAATCTGGGCCTGAGCATGGTTGACCAAAAGGGCTGGCTGAAGCGCTGGTTCATGCGTCATGCTATCAGCTGAAGTCGTTGCCACAGTGTCATTTTCAGTTCTCATTTGAGTAGGAGAAGGTCATGAGTCTGTGTCCCGAAGAGTTGTTTTATGCCGATACCCACGAGTGGGCGCGGCGTGAAGATGACGGGTCCGTAACCGTCGGGATTACCGATCACGCCCAGCAAGCGCTTGGCGATGTGGTTTACGTAGAGTTGCCACCCGTGGGAACTGTGGTCGTCGCGGGCGCGCAAACGGGTATTGTTGAGTCGGTGAAAGCGGCGTCGGATATCTTCGCACCCGTGGCTGGCACTGTGACGGCCATTAACGAGGCCTTGGTCGACGCACCCGAGCAGATCAATGAGGACCCCTACCAGCGGGGCTGGTTTTATAGACTGTTGCCGGAGGATCACCAGCAACTCGATGCGCTGCTGAGCGCGGCGGCCTATCAGGCAAAGCAAACCAGCTGAGCAAAGCAGTATCTCAATTGCGCAGGGACAGTATTTGCCAATAGTTATCTTCGGCGTGGCGTCGCAGCGTGGGATCAGGGTCTACGGCGACGGGGTGGCCCACGCTACCGAGTAGCGGCAGGTCATTGTGCGAGTCTGAGTAAAACCAGGTGTCCTCCATTGCCGGCAATGGCTGCTCCTTGCCGTCCCATTTGGCGCGCCACCGCTCAAGATGGCTAATCTTCCCCTCTTGAAAACAGGGTGGCCCCTCGGGCTCCCCGGTGTAGCGATCTTGATCTATGCCCACGCCACTGCAAAGCCATTGCTCAAACCCCAGACGCGCAGCCACGGGTTCCGCCACGACGGCGTGGGTCGCGGTCATTAGCAGTAGCCTATCTCCTGCGATCCGGTGCCGATTGATCAGTGCAAAGGCCTTATCTAGTAGCATGGGTTCGATACAGTCGCGGACGAATTGATGCTGCAATGCCCGGACCTCGTTTCGGTGCTTGCCCTTGAGCGGTCCTAAAACGAAACTCAGGTAGGCATGCATGTCGAGAGAGCCGGCTTGATAGTCAGCATAAAATTGATCATTGCGAAAACGATAGTCATCCGCCGATGCCCACTTTTTTTCGCAAAGGAATTCGCCCCAGCGGTGGTCGGAATCGCCTGCTAGTAGCGTGTTGTCCAGATCGAATATAGCCAGTGACATGGTGTGTAATCGCTTTTCCCAAATAAAGATGGCCGCCTGAGTGCCGCGGGCGGGGATGTATGGAAGAATACGGGTCAAGAGCTTGCGCCAAAATCCGGCGCGACTCAAACATCCACTGAAGGTTGGCCATCTTGGATCCAGACACTGACAACGAGCGCGTCATCGACAGCGAAGGGTTTAGACCCAACGTCGGGATGGTCATCTGCAATCAGGAGGATCAGGTGCTGTGGGGACGTAGGATTAATGGTAGGGATTCCTGGCAGTTTCCCCAGGGCGGGGTGCATCGTGACGAGAGTCCCGAGCACGCGATGTACCGCGAGCTCGAGGAAGAAGTGGGCTTGCTGCCAGAAGCGGTTTCGATTTTGGGGCGAACGTCTGGCTGGTTGCGTTATCGACTGCCAAAGAAATATGTGCGCAAGACTGAAGCGCCCGTTTGCATCGGTCAGAAGCAAATCTGGTTTTTGCTCCGATTGGTGGCCCCCGAAAGTAGTATCCGCCTGGACGCCTACGCAGACCCAGAGTTCGATCATTGGCGTTGGGTGAGTTTTTGGTACCCGGTCACCGCGGTGGTTGATTTCAAACAGGACGTCTATCGTCAGGCGCTCACTCAGCTGGCCGGACGTTTATCGCCACCGCGCAACGCCGGCAGAAAGCGCAGCCGGAAACGATAATGCTTGAGACGCTACGCCGACTGACCCAAGCCGTTAACGATGCAGATTCTCTCGATGAAGCGTTGGTATTGATTGTTGCCCAAGTAAGGGCGGCGATGAGTACCGACGTTTGTACAGTCTATCTTCATGACAAGCGCAGCCAGAAGCTGGTATTTCGCGCCACCGAGGGACTCAATCTCGAGAAGGTCGGGCAATTTGGCCTGGCGTTTGATGAGGGGCTTGTGGGTTGGGTGGCAACCCGCGAGGAACCCCTCAATCTAGAGGACGCCAGCTCCCACCCGCAATTTCAGTTGGTTGAGGGGTTGGGTGAGGAGTCTTTCAGCGCGTTTCTCGGGGCGCCGATCGTACATCAGCGGGACCTTTTGGGCGTGCTGGTGGTGCAGCAAGGCGCGCGACGACGCTTCTCCGAGGAGGAAGAGGCTTTTCTAATTACGGTGTCCGCCCAGCTAGCCGGTCTTATTGCCCACGCAGAGTTGGCCGGGGCTATCGGCAGAGGCGCCTCACCGGAGGCGCAGCCGGAGAGCGTTTCAGGCAGTGTGGCGCGGCTGTCGGGTGTGGCCGCTTGCACTGGCATTGGGATTGGCGTCGCGGCGTGGGTATCGCCCCATGCCGATTTACAAACGGTGCCTTCTCGTCAGGCCACTGATCGTCGCGCAGAGCTCGCGGCATTTCGAGAAGCTCTAGCGGCCGTCAGGGCAGACATCCAACAGGTGGCCGAAAATCTCAAGGGCGAATTGGGACCCGAAGACAACGCCCTGTTTGGCGTCTATCTCAACATTCTCGATGACTCAACGCTGGGCGGAGAAGTCGCGTCGTTGATCAAGTCCGGTGAGTGGGCTCAGGGGGCGTTAAGCCAAGTGATGCTCCGTCATATTCGGCATTTCGAGCGCATGGAGCACTCCTATTTACGCGAGCGGGCTGTCGATGTGCGGGATCTGGGTACGCGGGTGTTGGGATATTTACAGGACGCGTCTCGCCAGCAGATTTATTACCCCGCTCAGACTATTTTGGTCGCAGAAGAGTTGACCGCTTCAACACTGGGCGAAATTCCACGGGATCGACTAGCCGGCATCGTTTCCATGCGTGGCAGTGCGAATAGCCACACCGCGATTCTGGCTCGGGCGATGGGCATCCCCGCGGTGGTGGGTGTAGAGGACCTGCCGCTTAAGCAAATGCCCGATCAGAAACTGGTTGTCGATGGCTATAACGGTCGCATTTACGTCAATCCCCACGCGGATTTGCTCGCGCGATTTGAGGCGCTGTTGGCTGAGGATCAGGCACTGTCGGCTGAGCTCGCACCGCTGGCGGGCTTGCCTGCGGCAACGTCGGATGGCGTTGCGACACCCCTTTGGGTGAACACGGGCGTAGCGGCTGATGTGCAACGGGCGCGCGAGTATGGTGCCGAGGGTGTAGGGCTGTATCGCACCGAGGTCAGCTTTTTACTAAGGGACCGGTTTCCCAGCGAAGAGGAACAGAGACAGCTCTATCGCGAGCAGCTGGAGGCTTTTCATCCATTGCCCGTGACAATGCGCACCCTCGACATCGGGGGCGACAAATCCTTGCCCTACTTTCCCATTGAGGAATCAAACCCCTTTCTGGGTTGGCGTGGAATCCGCGTTACGCTCGACCATCCGGAAATATTCCTGACCCAGGTGCGCGCGATGCTGCGGGCAAACGAGGGGTTGGATAACCTGCGTATCCTGCTACCTATGGTCACTGCGATGGATGAGTGGCGAGCGGCGCAGCAGTTAATTGTCCGTTGCCATGAGGAGGTGTTGGCCGAGGGTTGCAACTCTCGCTTTCCGCCATTGGGTGTCATGATTGAAGTGCCCGCCGCGGTGTACCTTGCTGAGTCGTTGGCGGAGGAAGCTGATTTTCTCTCGGTAGGCTCTAATGACCTCACACAGTATCTATTGGCCGTAGATCGCGGCAACGCGCGGGTCGCAGGGCTTTATCAGTCACTTCACCCTGCGGTGCTTGCTGCTCTGGCTCACATCGTCAAGGCGGCACATGCGCAGCAGAAGTCTGTCAGCCTGTGTGGTGAACTAGCAGGTGATCCTCTGGCCGCACCGCTGCTGGTGGCCATGGGATTTGACCAGCTGTCGATGAATGCCGGGAGTTTATTGATTATAAAGCGGGTGCTAAGTGTTTTCGCGCGGCCGGAGCTCGACCAGCTGATGACCTCAGTCATGACGCTTCGCTCCGCTCAGGACGTATTGAACGTGCTGGGTGCAGCGCTGAGTGACCGGGGCCTCGATAGCTTTCTGCGTCGCGGGGGACCCCTCTGAATGTTGGCTTATCCCGATATCGATCCAGTCGCGATTGCGCTGGGGCCCGTGAAGATTCACTGGTACGGCCTGACCTATATCGCGGGCCTCGCTTTTGCATGGTGGCTGGCGCGTCGTCGCGCGGTAACGCAACCTTTTTCACCCTTGCAACGTGATCAGGTGGACGATCTGATTTTTTATGCTGCAGTGGGCATCGTGTTGGGCGGCAGGTTCGGTTACGCACTGTTTTACGGTTTTGAGCGACTCTCGGAGGACCCGCTGTGGGTTTTCAGGGTTTGGGAAGGCGGTATGGCGTTTCATGGCGGTTTGCTTGGGGTGCTGGTGGCGATGGCGCTATTTGCGCGGCAGCAACGGGTAGAGTGGGGCCGACTCATGGACTTTGTTGCACCGCTCACGCCTGTGGGGCTGGCGCTCGGCAGGTTGGGTAATTTTATCGGCCAGGAGCTTTGGGGCAGGGCCAGCGACGTATCCTGGGCCATGGTTTTTCCCCGTGACCCGCTGGCACTGGCGCGTCACCCCTCACAGCTCTACCAGTTTGCGTTGGAGGGATGCCTTCTTTTTTTGATTTTGATTACGTTTAGCCAGCGGCAACGCCCCGCCTGGGCGGTCTCCGCGCTGTTCTTGATGGGCTACGGGGCCCTGCGCTTTACTGCGGAATTCTTTCGCGAGCCCGACGCGCATATTGGATTCGATGCGCTGGGTTGGCTCACGCGAGGACAAATCCTGTGCATACCTATGCTGATCATCGGCGCGGGTTTATTTTATTGGGCTTATCGCCCGCGACAGCAATGAGGGCACTATGCAGGCTTATCTCGACCTGTTAACCGATATTCTTGAGAGCGGCGCAGACCGGGGTGATCGCACCGGTACCGGGACCCGCTCGGTGTTCGGTCGACAACTCAGATTCAACCTGAACCAAGGTTTTCCCCTGCTGACCACCAAGCGGGTCCACTTCAAAAGCGTGGTAAACGAGCTCATTTGGTTTCTCAGTGGCGACACCAATACTCGCTGGCTGAAGGAGAACGGCGTCAGTATCTGGGATGAGTGGGCCACTGAAGAGGGGGAATTGGGTCCCGTATACGGCGCTCAGTGGCATGCGTGGCCGACAAAAGATGGGGGCAGCATCAATCAAATTGACTATGTGGTGGACTGCCTGAAACATCGGCCGGAGAGCCGACGGATCCTGTTTCATGCATGGAATGTGGAATATCTTCCCGATGAGACCGTTAGTCCGCAGGACAACGCGCGTGCTGGCAAAATGGCGTTGCCTCCCTGCCACCTTCTATACCAGTTCTACGTGGCTGGCGGGCAAATGTCAGCGCAGCTGTACATCCGCTCCAGCGACGTTTTTCTCGGCTTGCCCTTTAATATTGCCTCGGTCGCGCTATTGGTTCACATGCTTGCGCAACAATGCGATCTCGGTGTGGGGGATGTAATCGTTACGCTGGGAGATGCGCATTTATACAGCAATCACCACGACCAGGTGGCGACCCAGTTGAGCCGGTCTCCCCAACCGCTACCGCAGCTCGCATTATTGCGCCGACCCGATTCTATTTATGGGTACCGGTTTGAGGACTTCGCCTTGTCGGGTTACGACCCGGCACCGCATATCGCTGCGCCGGTGGCTATCTGATGTGCGCCGATCGAGCCGACAATGACGTACTCGTGGTGCTGGTGCTGGCAGCGGCAGAAAACGGGGTCATTGGCAGGGGCAGTGCCCTGCCTTGGGAGTTGCCAGATGATCTGCTGCACTTCAAGCGCACCACCTTGGGTCACCCCATTGTGATGGGGCGTAAAACCTTTGATAGCGTGGGGTTTCCGCTGCCTGGGCGACGCAATATTGTAATCACTCGAGACCGGTCTTGGTCACACGAGGGCGTACTGACTTGTCATGATCTGGATGAGGCGCTTGAACGCGCGTTCGAGCAAGCGCTGATCGACGGCGCAGAGGCAGTGATGGTGGTGGGCGGCGCTGAAATCTATCGTTTGGCACTGCCGCGCGCTGATAAAGCGATTCTGACGCGGGTTCATGGGGATGTGGCTGGGGACGTAAGGTTTGATCTTGATGTGTTCGCCGATTGGGAACAGGTATCGTCCAAGCGATTCGAGGCGGTAGAGGGTAATAGCCATGCGTTCACCATTAGTGAGTTAGCGGCCCCATGAGGCCGCTCAAACTCAACAATTTGGCCTGTAAACCATTTGCGTTGCTCAATCGTAACAGGTAAATTCCCCCACCCAATACGCGATGGCGACCGTTAATAGGGATAATAACGCCACGAAACCTTGCTTGAGTCGGTTGAAGACCGGTTCAATTCAAATGTGCTCTTGAGAGGAAGTTTCAATCCAATGACTACGACTCGTCTGAAAAGTTTACTGTTGGCGATCTGTGTCGGCGGCAGCGCGACCATCGCTGGTGCGCAGTCCATCGACCCAATCGTTGAGGTGGGAAAGCAGCGCACCGCGGCTGCTAAAGCCTCGCAAGCCAAAATCGACCGCCTGGCTGACGAAACGTCCAGCCTGTTGTCTGACTACAAAACGGTCATGAAGCAAGTCGATGGTTTGAAGGTCTACAACGCGCGACTCGAGCGCCAGATCGCCAACCAGGAGCGGCGCATAAAAGATATCGACGAGTCGATTGCAGAAGCCTCTGTGATTCAGCGTCAAATCCCGCCACTGGTGGTTCGGATGCTGGATGGCCTCGAGCAGTTCATTAACTTTGATATGCCTTTCGACCTCGATACCCGTCTGGGCAACATTGAGGCGGTCAGGGTCAACATGGATCGTTCCGACGTTACCTCTGCGGAAGCGTTTCGTCAGGTGCTCGAGCTCTACTCCATTGAACTGCAGTACGGGCGCGGCATTGAATCCTACAGCGACACTATTATGCTCAACGGTACAGACAGGGAGGTGGATATCCTGCGCATTGGTCGCGTAGCGTTGGTATATCAGAGCACTGATGGCGCCGAGACGGGTGCTTGGAACAAAGATTCCCAGAGCTGGGAGCAGCTCTCTACAGGCGATTATGCTGCCGCAGTCCGCAAAGGTGTTCGTATCGCCAAGAAGCAGGCGACGATAGAACTGTTGAACATGCCCGTATCTGCGCCGGAGGCTAACTGAAATGCGTTTTCAATTGCTAAAAGTATCTGCCCTCGCGCTGGCGAGTTTGTTTTTTGCGCCCTTGTCTATTGGACAAGAGGCGGAAGCGGAAGCTGAGGCCCCACCGCCTCCCACGCCACAGGAGATTGCCGCTGAGAACCTCGACCAGCTGTTGCAGCTGGTGAAGCAGGGTCAGGCGCGCGCTTCCGCTGAAAATCAGGCGCGTGAAGAGCGTTTTTCGCGGGATAAAGCCAATCAGGCAGCGGCTTTAAAGCGTGCGGAGGAGGAGCGTACCCGTGAAGAGCGACGTTCCGCGCGACTCGAGAAGAAGTTTGAAGACAACGAGCTATTGATCGCAGCGAAGCAGGAGCAGCTTCGGGAGCGTCTCGGCACGCTGTCCGAGCTATTCGGACACCTGACAGCAGCATCGGGTGACTTGGCTTCGAACATTGAGGTTTCACTGGTCAGTTCTGAGTACCCCAATCGTGAGGGCTTCCTCAAGGAGCTGATTGCCAAAATGACGGGTTCCGATCAACTGCCGAAGATCGGTGAGATCGAGCGGGTGTGGTTTGAGTTGCTACGCGAGATTCGTGAGCAAGGCGAGATCAGCCGCTACACCGCGCAGGTCGCGACACCTTCGGGCGAGCTGAATGAGCGAGAGGTTGTGCGCGTTGGCGCTTTCAACATTATTGACAATGACGGCAATTATCTGTCTTTCAACATTGATCAGCTGGCAGAACTGCCACGACAGCCGGGTGGTGGCTTCAACGCTCAAGGCGAGGCACTGGCCTCTGCGCAGGCGGGCCTCACCCAATTCGGTATCGACCCGACCGGTCCGACTGGCGGTTCATTTCTTGCAGCTATTATTGATAGCCCCACCCTGGCCGAGCGCTGGCATCAAGGCGGTTATGTCGGGTATGCCATTACAGCGGTGGGTGCCTTTGCCTTTGTGCTGGCCATATATCGCTTGCTGGTACTGACCCTTGTCGGGGGTAAGGTATCGGCCCAGCTCAAGTCGACCGCTGCTCGAGATGACAATCCCTTGGGCCGTGTGTTGAAGGTGCACGAAGCCAACCCCAATATGGATCCCGAGACGCTGGAGTTGAAGATGGCCGAGGCGGTTCTCAGCGAGACGCCCAGGCTGGAGTCTGGTCTTACCCTCCTAAAGATCATTGCCGCTGTCGCGCCGCTGATGGGACTGCTGGGTACTGTGACCGGTATGATTATTACCTTCCAGGCGATTACCATTTTCGGTGCGGGTGACCCCAAGGCCATGGCAGGAGGTATCTCTTCTGCACTGGTGACGACCGTATTGGGTCTGCTGGTGGCGATTCCCACGGTGCTACTGCATACGGTAGTTAATGGTCGCTCCCAGCGCATCATTCATCTGCTGAACGAGCAGGCTACGGGGATTGTGGCGGAACATTCCGAACGCGCCCATAACTGATTCCTCGGGGAGGCTAGCTGTCGATGGGTATCTTCGAGGTCATTCTCGCCTTCATGGAGAAGGGTGGAAACGTGCTGTGGTTAATCGCAGCACTCGTTTTCTTCATGTGGACACTGATCTTTGAGCGAGTGTGGTATTTCTCTTCGGTATGGCGACAGGACCGGGCTGCAGTGGTTTCAACCTGGGAAAGTCGGCCTGAGCGGAAATCCTGGAACGCAAAAAAAATTCGACAGCGGCTGCTGTCGGAGAGCCGTGAGTTGATCAACGACAATATGAACGTGATAGCGACCTGTGTCGCGTTATGCCCTCTGCTCGGGTTGTTAGGCACGGTGACGGGCATGATCGAAGTGTTTAACGTAATGGCCGTAACCGGCGGCGGCGACGCCAAGTCGATGGCGGGTGGCGTAGAGCGATCGACCATCCCGACTATGGCTGGCATGGTGGCGGCTCTGTCAGGGTTGTTCGCCAATACGTATTTACAGCGGATCACGACGCGGGAGCAGCAGCTCCTGACCGATCAGTTGACCTCGGATCATTGATCCTCGGTTAAGTTGAGGGATTCATGCGAAAAATAGCCAGAGAGCAAGATCAGTCCGGGGCAGAGATTGATTTGACGCCCATGCTCGATGTTGTGTTCATCATGTTGATCTTTTTTATCGTGGTGGCTTCTTTCATTAAGGAGGCCGGTGTTGAGGTCAATCGACCCGACAACAACCAGCCGGACGACCCTGAAGACTCCACCAGTATCGTGGTTGAGATCGCCTCAGACAATCAGATCTGGATGGAAAATCGCCGCGTCGATATTCGTGCGGTAAGGGCCAACATTCAGCGTCTTCTTGCCGAGGACCCAGAGGCTCCTGTGACGATCAAAGTAGAGAAAGGCGCAGAGGCGGGAATCGTTGTCGATGTGGCTGACGCCGCTCGCGAGTCGGGTGTGGGCGCCGTTAACTGGGCCTCGGATCGTTAAAGGGTATTGTTATGGGTATGCGTGATCAGGTACGGCCGTCGGCTGATGAAGGCGCAAATCAGATTGATTTGACGCCGATGCTCGACGTCGTTTTCATCATGCTGATATTTTTCATCGTCACGTCTTCCTTTGTTAAGGAGCCGGGCGTCGAGTTATTTAAGCCGCAGGCTTCAACCCAAGAGGCTTGCGAGCGGGGCACCATTATCTTTGCCGTGGACGCTAACGGAGACATCTTCTACAACAAAAATAAGCTCCCAATGGACCGCGTCATGAGAACCGCCGAGGCAGCTAAGAAAGAAGCACCTCAAGCGAACATTGTGGTCCAGGTCGATCGGGAAACCCCTGCCTATGTTGTCGAAGATCTGATCGATACCGTGCGACCGATCTTGACTTCACCACCCTGTATTTCCACGGATGAAGAGGCCTGATAGCTATGGGTAGCTCAGCTCGTATTGCGGTCAGTGCTGCGCTTGCCATACCGGTGGCCATTGCGCTGTTTTTCATCATGCACAGTCTGGTGAGTCGCGATTTCCAGCAAGAGGATGTCAAGGCCCGCAAAATCGCTGATATTGTGGTACCCGATAAGACCATCGAGACTAATCTCAAGGAAGTGAAGCCGGAAAAGGTAGAAGATCCGGAGGAGCCGCCACCCGATCTTGAGCCGATTCAGTTCGATACCCAGCTTGATATGAATATGGCCAATATGGCGCCTACGACGGGCATCAACCTGAATCTGAGCGCTTCTGGCATGTCCTCAGGGGATGGAGAATACTTGCCCATTGTCAAAGTGGCGCCTATCTACCCACGCAGAGCACAGACGCGCGGCATCTCCGGGTATTGCATTGTGGAGTACACCGTGACCAAAACCGGCTCTATCAGAGATCCGTTCCCCGTAGATTGCCAGCCCAGCGGCATCTTTGAGTCGGCCTCTGTGAAAGCCTCCCTCAAGTTCAAATACAAGCCGAGGGTGGTCGATGGGCAACCGATCGAGGTCGCTGGCGTGCAGAATAAGTTTACTTATGAGCTGGAAAATTGAGATGAGAGGCGCGGTTATGGCAGGCGTGGCTTTGCTTCGGCTTTCCGCGATGGCGGCTGTGGTGTTATCAGCGGTCATCGTGCTAGATCGCGTCGAGCCGGGATTCTTGTTTTCCGAAGCGGTCGCGCAAGACAATAAGCCAAAGAAAGATACAAGGGAGACGCGCCGTACGCCTGCGCTTCGCAACAAAGTGTATGAGCGTTTGGCTGAGGCGCAGACGTTGGCAGAAGCCAAAGATTATGCCGCGGCGGCAGAAATCCTCAACGATATGATATCGGTGGATGGAAAGAAGGCGCTTAACAGCTACGAATTGGCTAACGTCTACAACCTCCATGCCTTTTTGAGCTACGCCACGGAAGACTATGCTGGCTCGCTACGATATTACGAACAAGTTATCGCGCAGCCCGATATTCCTCTGGCGATGGAAATCAACACCCGATTTACCATTGCCCAACTTTATTTTGTGCAGGAAAAGTGGCAGCAGGGTATTGATGCGCTACTGGTATGGTTTGATTTGAATGAGCAGCCCAATGCTGATGCTTACGTACTGCTGTCGCAGGGTTATTATCAAGTTAAGAAATACGATTTGGCGCTGAAAAACGTCGAGATCGCGATTTCCATGCACGAGACGGCGGGTAAGCTGCCCAAGGAGCAGTGGTACAACTTGGCTAGGTTCCTTTACTTTGACAAAGAAGATTTCGATTCCGCGCTCGACGTGCTGAATACTCTCCTGATTTACTACCCCAAAAAGCAGTACTGGCAGCAGGCCTCACAGCTCTACACTGAAAAGAAAGACGACAAGCGGGCGCTGGCACTGATGGAGGCGGCTTACGAACAGGGCTTCCTCGATCGCTCGAGCGAACTGGTTCAGATGGCATACCTCTACCTTAACGCAGAGGTCCCCTACTTCGCTGGGTCTGTCATGGAGCGCGGGTTCGAAGATGAGCTTGTCGACGATAAATCCAAAAATTACGAGCTGGCTGGCAGCGCGTGGGCCCAGGCACGAGAGGTGGCCAAGTCGATCCCCATGATGGAAAAAGCCGCTGCCAAATCGGACGAAGGCGAGCTGTACGTGCGCTTGGGTAACGTTTATTTGGATGGCGACCAGTTTTCCAAAGCGGCAGACGCAGTGCAGAAGGGACTGAAAAAAGGTGGCGTTAAACGCCCTGACCAGGCTCGGCTCGTATTAGGCATGTCTTACTTTAATATGGGTGAATATACCAAAGCCCGCCGCGCCTTCAGGGATGCGGGTAAAGACGAGCGGTCTGCGAAATACTCGCAGCAGTGGCTCAAGTACATCACCAGTGAAGAAGCGCGTCAGAAAGAACTGGAGAAAGACATTTTTTGAATCAGGGGGGGGGCTTCTGTAAAGTCTTACTTCTCTGGCATGACACGAAAAAAAGGGCCCTATCGGGCCCTTTTTGCGTTTAAGTCGGCATCATTACTCGACGCTAACCCCATAACGTAAAGACCGACACCGACAGTCTCTCCCCGAGAGCCGCCGGTGCATTTCTTGCTAAGGTGTCGAGCTTACTGCGGAACGACGTTTTCGGCTTGAGGGCCCTTTTGACCGTCAGTGACGGTGAATTCTACTTTCTGTCCATCGGTGAGGGTTTTGAAACCATCTCCCTGAATAGCGCTGAAGTGTACGAAGACATCCGGCCCATCCTCTTGCGCTATGAAGCCATAGCCTTTTGTCTCGTTAAACCACTTCACGGTACCCGTTACTGTTGACATGTTTATCACTACCTTTAATTACAATTGTTTCACCCTATATTGGGCTGTTGCGCTTGATGGGAACAAAACCGAAGACCGAAGACTGCAGTGGCTCAAAAAAAAGCGCGCTGGAACACCAGCCA
>Ga0255765_1000252_pt1 | contig 70946 bp, 65 predicted proteins | sample 041ome_8_FD_179965 | JGI IMG/M metagenome (GOLD analysis project Ga0255765, IMG submission 179965) | Coastal salt marsh microbial communities from the Groves Creek Marsh, Skidaway Island, Georgia - 041407BS metaG (version 2) | ecosystem: Environmental > Aquatic > Marine > Intertidal zone > Salt...
AGGGAGCTTGCGTTGGTGCAGGACAATTGGAGGAACGGACATAACCCAATTTCTTCAATAGGTGAAAAGCCGGGTGTGGAAGGATTGTTTGTGACCACTGCTCAGCCGCATGGGCGTAAAGTTGGGGACTCGGTGGTATTGTCTGGAGTACAGGGTTTACAAATTCAGGGAGTGAGGAACTGGAACTTTCTTATTGATGAGGTGTCTGAAAAATCTTTCCGAATCCGGCACTTTGCAAAAAATGAGGAAGGTAAGCCGGATGGAAGGTTAGGGCAGTTGGCAAGGGTGGTTGCTGGAACAAAGTACCAAACCAGCCAGGGAGATTTCCTGCTTGGCCCATGGACTTTTGGGCATCTGCTCGGAAATATGGTGAGCGAAAAGGATGACCCAGTGGAATTTTATAAGCACTTTGCGAACCAGTGGAAGAAGAGACAGACCGTAAATGGGTGGCCCACCGACGTCCGTCTAAATACCCACAATGCTATGGTTCCGAGAGAGCACGGAGAGTTGACTCTGTCGAACCTGCCGTTTCGATTGCTGGCAATCGGGAACCGGATCGATCTCTTCCATGCAAAATCGATGAGACAGGTGGAAGATGCTGGAGAGGGAAGATTTGTCTTCACGATGACACAACCCTTTTCACTTCCCTCGCAGGAAAGTTCGATTTGGAAGGTGCATGAAGAAACCGAGGACGAACGAGATTATACTTTGATCTTTGAATATGGGCAGCCGGCAGGAGATTTTGCCACTCTGGCAAAATGGGCCAAGGACTGGCACATGTTACAAAGAGAAAACCTGCATAATGTGGACGAGGAGTATTTCCAAAAACTCAATGATTTGACGGACCGATTCAGTAAGCGTGGATCCGATATTCGTAAACCAAACGGCAATCCAATCAATCAGGTTCGCACGAATGATTTTATCCAACTTCCACTATGGCAGATGCGCGAATTTAACCTGGTAAGCGAAGTTACTGCCGAGCAGGTAAAAGCATTCTCTGACAGGGAAACCGAACTGGATGTGGATGAAGCATTCCAGTCGATTGATATCGGGTTGTGGACGACCACCACCAAGAACAATCCGATGGTTCGTAAACACGGATTTAAACACGGATTGGATGACGATCTTGTGAAACCTCTGGCCCGATGGATTAACCAACGGGAAAATTATATTGTGGGGGCAGATGTTGGACCACGGGCACCGGAGTGGATGGAGGGGCCAGTCGCCAATGAACCACCTGGATTTTCCTACACCTTCGGAAGTAAAAAAATCAGAAATAATTTAGCTCGGTATAAATATAGTTTGTCCACTTGTACTGGATGTCATACCGGGGATACTGGCACTCCGTTCCAGATGGTGGCATCGGAGAGGAGAAATCGACGAGCATTTTTTGCACCCTTTATGGTAGGGAATGGGAGTGGAGGGGTGCATGTGGTTGAGGACAGTGGAGAGTTACATGAGTTCTTTGACTTAAAAGAACGTGAGGAAATTGCCCGGGATATTTTGTATATTTCTCAACAGGTGGATGAGGCACGGTTACATTTAAACCGAACGGAGTTTGATCTTAATGGATTTCAGGCACCTGCGTATGTTTCTGTGGATGGAGGAATCCTGGCTGACTGGGAATATGAGTTGCCCAATGGGCGCGAGGATAATGAGTTTTATATCCTTAATTCATCCACTGGTGAATTGTCTATCCGTGGAAATGGATCAAGACCACCTGCTGGAAGTGGGCGAATTTTTCTGAGAGCAAGGGCAACAGATGGCACGGGAGTGGTCATTGAGAGACCCTACTCTTTGTGGATTCTTAACCAAGGTGAAGCAAGGGTGGCCGGAGATTTAGTGCCCGGGATACAGCCTGTGGAAATCCCGCCCCTCGTAACCGCAAGACCCAACCGTACGCACTAGGATGAAAGTACTGGATATAAGAGCATCGATTATCAGCTACTTGCAGCTGAAGGTGTTTGTGCTGATTGTTTTCTGCTGTGGTTTAGCTAGCCCGAGACTGGAGGCTTCCTATGAAAAATTTGAGAATTGGGGATTTGAACAGGGTGGTGGTTTTAGGCAGGGAAATTTCATTGGAGCGGACAAAGGAATAATTGTTCAGGCATTTGCATGGGACGATACCAGGCAGCAAATTGCAGTAGTCGGGGCAAGGGGAAAAGATTGGGCAGTGAGAACCTACAAATTGGAAACAGGCGGGCCAGTACTGCTTAATTCATGGGATCTTGATCAAGATCTATTACATGCCACTGCAACTGCGGTCCAATGGCATAAGAGTACAGGGCTTTTGCTCTGTGGGGTGGAGCATGTAAAGGATAATAAAATGGCTGTTGGTCTACAGGTTCTGGATCCAGGTAAACCAGATCAAGTTCGTGTTGAAGAGCTGAAGGGGTGGGAAACGATTGTAGGAATTTCGCAGGATCCAAAAAATGAAAACCAGATGATTATAGCTGGTTCAGTGCACGGTAGTGGCAAATGTGCAATTCTTGATCTCACCATCCAAAGTAATGACAAAGAGCAGTTTGTTTTGGAAGAGTTTGTACTCGATAAAATGAGTGATCCACAAACCATAACAGTCACGGATGAATTAGTCTGGGTTGGGGGAGACGATAAAGGGAAATCGAGAGTTTGTGCATATAATAGAGATGGGGACTTATTGGACGATCATGAGTTATTTGATGATAACCGAGCTGAATTTTTTATTTCCAAAATTGCTGAGGTTGGAGGAAGAGTTTTTGTAACGGGGAGGACATCCTCAAAGAATGCAGAATTGGAGAATTTCTTCCTGTTCTGTTTCGAATTTGATGGCGAAAAAATTCGCCAAGTCTGGACAGTGAGGACCAAAGATCAAAGTAACAAAAGAGAGTGGGGGACTACTCTTGCTCCGCTGGTAGATGGTGGAGTATTGGTAGGCGGGAATTTTAGAGGATCGTGGTTGCTTGGGCAGGGAGAACATAATTTAGATTTGGCCATGCTTATATCGGATGAGGATGGAGAGCAGAACTTTGACTCGTTTCTTGCCCGCTATGATAAGGATGGGAATTTGATGTGGGCACAGAATTCAGGTTATGCAGGCAATGACTTTTTGGTGGATATCATTGCAGTCTCCAATAACGAAGCTTTCATCCTCGGGACCCGTAATAATGATGGAGGTATAGGGCCGTTTCTGGAGAAGATAAAGACAGAGGGTAATGCTAACAAAAATGCTCCACGGATCTCGGTTGCAACTGATGATGTTGTTGAAAGAAATGAGATTCATTGGGAACTATCATCCAATACTTTGAGATTAGGAGAGCACATGGACAGCGAATTCTTTACAGCAAGAGGGTTTGGTAATCCGAAATTTAGATACGAACTTAATGGCGCACAGGTAAACAAAGGAAAAGAAGGACCATTGTTTGATCCAGGTGAAATCGAATTTCATGTTAAATTATTGAGGGGTGAGGATGAAGTTGAGAAAAATTCATCCACTCAAACCTTGCTGGGCTTGAGGGGAAGGCCAGTCCTGGATTATGTAATTGAGCATAACCAAACGGAAATAAAAGTGGTGCCTCGACTTGCGGGACTGCACACTGAGCACTTAGCGGACTCTATAAGGATGAAGGAAATTAATGACAGAATTACTGTTGAGATCTCTCCCAAAAGAGGCATCCAGAGCAAGGGGAATGGCAGGGTGCAAATTGAAACTTCTTTTATCGGCTTTGTGGATGGCTTCATATCTTTTGCTGGGGATTCTCATTATGAAGCAACCGACGCCCCAATTACTTTACTGGTCAAGGACGGCAAGGTGACTGATGGTGCCAGGGAAGGAAAAAAGGTTACCATACGGGTAAAAGATTTGGATGGTTGGCAGGACACCCGTTTCGTGAATGCCGGAGAGAAATTGATGATCTCCGCTACCGAGGGATTTGGAAAAAACCGAAAATTTAAACAGTGGGTGCAGTTTTCTGAAAAGGCTCAAAAATTAAGAACGGCCGAAGTGCTATCCCCGTTTAATATAACAACCGCAGTGCGGGCAGATGAGGATATGACTTTGTTTGCACGGTATAATTACTCTTTCTTAGGGACAGCAATCAATGGCTACCTCAGTGGAGCCAGAGTATTCTTGGATTTGAACCTCAATGGCCGCTTTGATGAAGAGGAGCCAACTGGATTCTCCGAAGAAAATGGAGGCTTTGAAATAGAGGTGGAAGAGGAACTCATGCAGCAGTACGACAAAAACCAAAATGGTGTGCTGGATGCAAGTGAGGCAATGATTGTGGTGATGGGTGGAATGGATAAATCCAGTAGGTTGCCTCTTCGGGTTTCGTACCGTTGTCCGCCCAGTTATAAAGTGGTTACTTCTGTGAGTACCTTGATTTCTGAATTCCTTAAGGAGGGATATTCAGAAGAAGATGCAGAGAGAATTGTGTCCGAGTCAATTTCCCTGCCCACAGATATCAACCTTACAGATTTTGAACCGATTAATTCTGTAATTACTGAGGGTGTAAAAGCGAGGGACTTTGTTCTGCGGGCTACTCAGTTGTCCAATATCATTAACGAGGGGTCGAGATATCTGAAAGCAAAGTCAGGAAACAAAGTAAGCAGGGTAAAGTCTGCCCAGAAAATCGTTTCCGCTATCAAGGATAAAATTCTTGAAAACTCTTCGAGAAGATCCACCCATGATGTCCTTGATTTGAATGATCCAACCACTCTGCTTTCTGTGATTTCTTCAGCGGATGCACAAATAACCAGCGAGGATTTGGCTGAGGAAGCGACGGAAGAGGAAACTGATACTTCTGTGAGAGCGGAGCTTACCGAGAGCCAGCCAGATATTGCTGCAGTTGGAAATGAGCAAATGCTCAACGAGATTGTCACTCAGGTGGCATCTGCAAATGAGTCGCTGGAGAATTTGGCAGAAGATCCAAATGTAAGCCCCACAGAATTTAAGAGTCTGGCCAGTGCGTCCCAGTCTATTCTGGATGAATTGGGTGAAATTACATCCAACACTCTTTTTGAAGAGGAGGTGACTGAACTTTCCAACCTATCTGGAGATGATTCATTAGAGGCAGAAGATTTGATTGAGCGTTCCGAGGAAGTTGAAAGCCTTGCCGATATACCAAGTGCACCGGCAGTCGACAGCAGTACTTTGGCTAGTTTCAGTCCGGAAGTTCTGGAAGAAGTTTCTAGCCAGAATGAGACCAATGTCTATGCCCCAGTACTCACAGGAACCAGTATCTTCTCTCCGGATGATTTTTCTGAAACACTCACCCTGGGTAGTTTGTCTGCCTATGATCCAGAGGGAGGCGATTTGACCTACTCGATTGTTGGACAAAATCCAGATTACGACTTGGATGACAACCCAATGCTTGAGATCAATTCAACCTCAGGTCAGATAAACATTCAGGATTATGATGATCTCCAGTTAATGACCGTGGATACTGTTTCTCCAATTGTTAGGTTTACTGATCCGGGTGGGCTGTTTCGCGATGAGGAGGTGGGATTAAATATTGCGGAGTGGACCTATTTTGCCGGGCGCTTACAAATTCCAGATTTATCCCTGAGCGTCCCTGAGAATTTACCCGTTGGAACCATCATTTATTCATTTGAAACCACTGATGTGCATGACGGTTCAATTGAATATGAATTGGTAAATGGGAGCGGGGATACTCATAATGATCTCTTCACCATTGATTCAGCAGGAAGTTTGAAAACTGCTACTGTGTTTGATTACGAAACAGGGGAGCAGCAGCTGGAGATCAGACTGCAGGCAATCGATAGCCAGTTTAATTCTGTGGAAGAGTCGTTAACCATTTTGGTCTCAGACTTATTGCTCCCCAATGTGCAGACTGGGGAAGCGAATGTTGTGGATGGGCAGCTGCAGTTTGAAGCAAGTATGACCAGTTTTGGTCCCCTGGGCGATGACCTGACTCTTGGCTTTTACCTAAGTGGTGAGGACATTGTTGATCTTAATGCAAGTGGGGTGACGAAGGTTTCAAGTTCCTCCAATACAGATTCTACATTCAATGCACTTGCATCGATCGATCTTTCTGGCGGTACCTATCATTACCTGGCCTTTGCGGAAAGCGGAGAAGGTGTGAGGTATGGTGCCGAAAAAACCTTTGTTCTTCCCCGGATTACTGCTGGCGAAAGCTGGTCTGATGGCAGTCTAGTGGCAAACTATGATAACTGGTGGGAGAGTGATTGGTTTGGTTTATACAATACGGAAATTTATCCCTGGATCTATCATCAGAATCTTGGGTGGACTTTTGTAAATGTGGAGACAGAGAGAGGTGCATGGTTGTATCATCAAAAGTTAGGCTGGATGTGGACACAGCCTGGTGTATTTCCGCATATTTATGTCTCCAAGGGCTTGCAATGGAGTTATCTTAACACAGATACGGCTAAGGCCACCCTGTATGATTATGAACTCAAAGAATGGTTTGAGGCGGATAAAACATTTCAGATAACTGGAACAGTTAATGTTGGAATAGGTGAAATCTCTGGCCTTGGTTCTTATTACAGATGGGACAAGGTAACCCTGGAAGCAAACCCTGCCAGCGATTATAATTTTGCTGGCTGGAGTGGCGATATTACTTCAATGGATTCAGTAGTAGAGCTGGAAGCAATTCGGGACATTAATGTGCAAGCTTCATTCCTTGCCATTCCAACAGAGAGCTCTTCGTCAGATGAAGTACTGCAAAATATCCAAAATGTGCTCAATAAAATGGATCATCTAAGTGAAACAGAAAAGCAGAAGTCGATTGCAGAATTATTGATTTATGGAACTTCACCTACTTCCGGACTCTCGATTGTAAAGAGTCAGTAAGTATCCTGGAATGAGGAAAAGATTTCAGTTTTTAAACATATTTATGCTCGGGCAATTTTTTGTTTACTGCATGAGTTTTGGGGCTGACTCAAACCAAGTAGCTAATGGTGAAGAGATAAATAATATAAAATCGATGCTCGAAGAAATTTCTGCCGGACTTGATTCATTGAAATCTGAGTCTGCGACTGTCGACTTACCTCTTATGCCTGATCCCCTTGAAGAAATTAGTGAAGAGGAAGCAGCATTTTTCGATACTTCAAAACCTTCAATAAATTCGGATTACAGTGTTGAGAATGCTGAAGATTACTTTGACGAAAAGAAGCATAGTTTGGAGGGGTATTATATTCGTCCTTTTCTGGGAGCTGTAATGTCCAATCAGCTCGAGTGGAATTCTTTCTTAGGAGGTCGAAGGATAGATGGGAGTAGTGGGGTAAGTGGCGGTTTAAGTGCAGGTTATGAGTTGAGGAATTTTTTTGCTGATCTGCAATTATCCTATTTTCAATATGATCTACGAAGTATTGATGTGCCAAATTTACCCTTCAAGGGAGAAGTTGATGGTATTGGGATACACCTTTCTGGGGGTGGTCGGATTTATTTGAGTCAGAACCTTGCTGTGTTTTGTGGTCTTGGGTTTGGTGGAGTAAGCCAGGACGTGTCTTTTACACTCGTTGGGGATTTAGTGAACGAGAGCGACTTTCTTTTCAGTGGGCAGATCTTCACGGGATTGGAATTTCGCCCAACGGATTATACTATCATTGGACTTCGATATCGCTGGTTGGTCGTGGAGCAAATGCAGTCCTTTTCAGACCGTAGTCTCCACCTGGCTGAATTATCTGCAGGATACTTGTTTTAGTCGGCAGGGCTAAAGGATTGTCCGGTTGGCAACCTTGGAGTTTTCAAAACGCTCTTTTATATCCACCGAAGAAGAATTATTGGCTTAGTTCAAGTTCTTCCAGGGACAATTCATCGGCATCTTTCCAGAGGTGCTCGAGTGCATAGTTTTCTCTCTGCTCTTCGGAGAATAAATGAACGACAAAATCGATCGCATCCAAGACCAGCCATCCTCCTGGCTTAAACCGGTCGCGGGAAAGAGTTTCGATATCATTTTCTTTGAGAATTTTCTCCAGGTTATCCCGAAGTGCTTTTAAGTGTGGATCGGAAGTTCCTGTCGCAATGATAAAACAATCAGTCAGGGATGATTTTTCACCAAAGTAAAGCAGGGTAAGGTCCGCAGCTTTCTTATCGAGCAAGGCATTGCAGGCGAGGGCAAGCTGTCTTTTAAGAATTTCTTTCGATGGAGGAAGTACAGGTTTCACAAAATAAAATTAAACAGTGGATAAAAGAGAGAAATCTTTGAGGTATTGCAAGACTTCCTCAGGCAAATCTTGGGAGATGGAATGATTATGTTTTATCTTCTCACGAATGGCAGATGAGGAAGCCGGGTGGAGTGGATGAGATACCTGGCTCCAATTAAGATCCGGAATCGGGGTAGGGGGTAACTTTTCTGACTCTCTGGAAAACACCAGAAACTCCACCATGTTTTTAAGCTGATCAATATTCCTCCACTTTGGAAGCTGCAGAAACTGATCTGCACCGATAATTAAAAAAAGGAATTGGGGCCTGAAAAGTTTTTTTACCTCGCTAATCGTATCGAAGGTATAGCAGGTTTTTTGCTGCTGGGTTTCATAATCGAAGGGGGAGGCCTTTGGGAGTTTCCGGCAAACTGCCTCGATCATCCCCCATCTATGATTCGCCGCAAAAAGGGGAGAGTTTTGCCGAAGAGGTGCGTGGTAGGCTGGACAGATCAAGAGCAGATCAAGTGCCGCATAATCTATTGCTTTTTGGGCGATGCTGAGGTGTCCCAAATGGGGCGGGTCGAAGCTGCCCCCCAAAAATCCAAGTCTTTGATGTAGCTTGAGAAATCCCTCGGGCATTAAGAAAACCTTAAAGGGTCCGTCCCGCGGTTTTTTCGTAGAGCGTAAACATACGACCTTTGCGGAAGTAGGTCACCTGACCCGAGGAGGAGACCACCAAGGCGATGGAGTCGGTGGTGGCGGTAATTGCTGCACCTGCTGCGTGACGGGTGCCAAGACCGCCGGGTAATGTTATGTTATCAGCTTTTGCCTGAATCAGACTGCCCGAGGTTTCCACCACTCCATTGCCGCGGACAATGAAGGCACCATCAATCAGGGCAAGTTCTTTAATCGTTTCATCCATGAAGGGGTTGAGGATATTTCTGTCCTCTTCTTCATAGCCGTGAAAAGGATTAAGGATCAATTGCTTGGACCTTTTGATTACTTCCTCATGGTCTCCAAGAACAAACATCGCTCCAATTGATTTCCCTTCTCTGCCGGTGGCGGCTAAATCTGTTGCGATTGCGGTGAGTCTTTCCAATGCTTCAGCGGAGACACTGGTTGGCAGCATATCTTCGCCATGTCCAATCACGGATTCAAACTCCTCGTCGACATCAACCACCAGGACGGTATCGAGCTGTCCACTTTGAGGAATGCCGCCCACACAGCAAACTCTGTCCTGAAATCCAAAAATTTCCCGTGTTAAACCAAGCAGAATCGCGGCACGAAGCTGGGAAAGTCTCGAATTTGATAAAGCCCGTACGGCCAGAGTTGCATGAGCCCGATGGTGCTCTCTTTCGTGGTCGGATACATCCTCTCCCGCCAGCACCACCCGAAAACCGGGAAAAGTCATTCTCGGGGCCAGGGTAGGAGGGAATACATCGGTAAAAACAAGAATGGTGGAGCATTCAGCAGCCTTGGCGATTTTAGCTGCTTCATCGGTCAAGAGTTTATTAAATTTTGTTCTCCTGCGGGCAGGTCGCTCATCCGTTCCCGCAAAGGCATTTTTAACTGCATCCTTGAACTCTTGGATGTCGCGGGCCATCCATAGATGGTCCATGACCGATTTATCCTGAAAAGTGCGTGCTAAGGTAGCAAGAAAGGAGAGATAGTTTTTGGCGTTTTCGTTCGCAATTAAGAGAAAAACAAAACGAATATCTTCGTAACTATCCCTGCCTTCAAAGTTAAGTCCAGTGGGGCATCTGCCAATGGCCAAAGCGAAGGGTCTTTTCATTTTGACTCTGGCATGAGGCAGGGCCACTCCCTCACCCAGGTAGCTGGTCATGGAGTGCTCTCTCTCTAGGAGTTCATTGAGAACTTTTTTCCTGGATGAGTCGGAGGGAAGAACAGATTTGAAGGATTTTAACAACTCGGCATAGGCAGATTTTAAATCCGAGCTAGAAAGATCAATGATTCTCGTGTTAGAAATGTAGCGGTCTACCTGCATAGCTTACTTAAAGCTCAGGAGCGGAGGGAGAGATAGGGTAAGCAAAATGTTATTTTTCCCACTCCAGAGCACCACTCTTCAATTCGTAAATAAGCCCCACTGCAAGTACGAAGGTGAAAAACAGCATAGGCCAGAGCAAAGAGACGCCAGCGGCGGTTAGTTCACGATGGGTAAGCACCCAAGGGATTAAAAAAACCACATCAATATCAAAAAGAATGAAGAGCATGGCGGTGACATAGAACTTAACGGAGTATCTGGTGCTGGACCCAACTTCTGCGGCCAGACCGCATTCATAAGGAGAATCCTTGATTTTTCCGCGAACTGCCTTTTGTCCAAAAAGATGGCTGCCAGCGAGGATTGCAATCCCCATCCCAACAGCCAATACGATCTGTATAAAAACGGGTAGAAAATCGATTAAAGTCACATTTATACCCATAATATGATCATGAGCCTAGGCAACTTAAATTGTCCATCAGCCTGAAGTAATTAGGCTGTCAACAAGCTTGCCATTAGAGATAGCTGAAGTTTAATAAAAAAATCATGATTATTGAAAAGCCAAAATGCTCTTTACCCGAAAGAGTCCGTTGCACCACCAAGCGGGGGTTTACCCTTGTAGAGATTCTCATTGTATTAGCTCTTATCGGGATTGTTGCTGGTCTTGCGATGAGCAATCTGGGCGGAATTTTTGGGAGTGGTAAAGTGCAGGCTGCTCAGACTTGGGTCAATAGTACTGGTGAAGCTTACATCAACTCCTATTTCGCCCTGGTTGGAGATTATCCCAAAAGTCTATCAGACTTACGTACACCACCCAACGGTCTTCCTCCGTTTGTAAAGCGTGCATCGGATCTTCAGGACCCCTGGGGCAAAGACTATTTATACCAGTGCCCAGGTTCCAGAAACCCCAGCAGTTTTGATCTTTCCACCACAGCTCCGGATGGAAAAGTGATCGGAAACTGGGATACGGTTAATTGATTTGCTGTCCAAAATTTCTATCAAAAAGATTGCAGGTTTCAGTTTAATTGAAGTCCTTCTCGTTCTAGCTCTAATCGGTGTGATGGCTGCGATTGTGGCCGGTAATGCAGGCGCATTTATTCAGGCAAGTGGTTATGAGCCTCCGGTAAGAGTTCTAAAGAAAGCTGTCCTTGACGCTTATTACTTCGCTGGGGAGAGAAAAGAAGCCACTTTTCTTTCTTACCTGGAGCAAAACGCATCTTTTACTGTCAGCGATTCAAGCGGAAATGCTCTGGAGACTCATTCAATTTTTAAAAATTTAAAGCAGGGTGATGAAATAGACAGGGAGGATTTTCCTAAAATCGAATTTAGGGCAATTGGCCCATTAGCGGGCGTATCCGGAGGGAATACCATTTATCGGGATAATCAATTATTGTTAAACCGGATCAGGTTTCATTCTGGTTCAAGCTTGCCTTTCGAGGCGATTATTCGACATCGTGGAGAGGAGCAAGAATTTCATTTTGATCCATTCTCTGGCTTCGTTCTTTCTGCAGACTAAAATGTCAAAGCCTTTGTTTATGCTAGAGAATGTAAGAGGCTTTATGCTGATTGAAGTGCTGGTGGCACTGGCAATTTTCGGGTTGTCCGCGGTTTACCTTGTGGATGGGGCTTTTGTTGCTTCCAGAACGATTCGATTGATGAAAGACGCAAGGGAGCTTGAACAGGATCTGCTCTGGGTAAGAAGTCAGGTGCTGGCGGAATCAAGCTACGAAAAATTTGAAAAAGGTGGGGAATTAACCGCTTTAAGTATGGGGGAAATCGAATGGGAGGCAGAAGTTGAGATGACCGAAGTGCTTGATTTGTACAGGGTCACACTCATTTTGCAATATGACGGAAATGATGACTTCAACATTGAGCCAGGCGAGCGGGTAACCGAAATGCTTTTGCTGCGCCCCACCTGGGGCAAGCATGCCGATTTCTCGACTGAACGGAATCGTTTGCTTGAGGATAAGCGGGACAAGGTTCGTGAGCTTAAAGAAGAGAGGCGGAGGAAACAGTGAGAAAACAAAAAGGCTTTTCTCTTGTTGAAGTACTTCTCGCCTTGGCAATTGGCGGATTGATTCTTACTGCAGCCACAGCTTTGTTGGTAACCATCTCTCAGGCATGGGCAAACCGACCAGCCACCCGCGATGCCTTTGATGCCCATGTCAATGGAGTCGCTAATTTTCTAACTGCAATGCTGGAGGAGGCCACTCTTCCTGAAGGGGTTAATGCAGCGAAAAAAGCAATTAGCCTCGACCGGGCACCTGGTTTCTCTGAAACCGATGATCCTTTGGTCCGATTTTACCTCAGGGAGGCCCCTCCTTTGTTTTTCTGGCCGGAACCGGGAAGTGTTGCTAACAGAGTCCATGGATTTCTACAGGTTGATAAACGGGACGGTTTACGATTGCTTTGGTATTCAGACCTTCAGGAATTAGAAAAAAATGAAAAGGGGGTTCGTGAGCCCGAGGATGAGGATGAACTGTTTTGCACGGTTATTAGTCCGTTTTGTAGGGAAGTTTTTTACTGCTACTATGGCGATAAGGATGATTCCGATAATGATCTTAAAAAATGGGAAATTACAGACGAATTGGAAGAAGATATAAGTAGTGGTGATTTTAGGTTACCTGCATTTGTCAAACTTGTGTTCAAGTGGGATGAAGAAAACCTGGAGCGGGTTGTTTCCCTCGCCATAGACCGTCCGGTGCCTAGCGGGATCGCGGAAGAGCCGAAGTGAAAGATCAAGTGGTAAAAGGCAAGAGGGGAGCCATTTTGGTCTTTGTGCTTGCCTTGATTGTATTCATTTCAGTGCTTTGCCTGCGGCTGATGGAAGAAACGGTGCAGGAACTGAGGCATGTAAGCCAGCAACACCGAAGGGATGATCTCAGGGTCAATGCTTACTCAGCTTTAGATCTGGCTGCGGGTGTTTTGAATGAATTTAAAAGTATAGAGGGTGCCCTTTATGACCCTGCCCAAGGGTGGGGGAGTCCTTTAAGTTGGGCTGAAATAAGCCCGCTTGATCCTATGATCACTTGGGACATTAAAATTGTGGATGAATCAGCGAAAATAAACCCCCGCAATGCACCGAAGAAAGACTTGATTTCCATGTTTGCACAGATGCACAAAAAAACCGGAAGCAGGCCTGATCAAGATGATGGTGAGCCCTACTACGATGCATGGATGGATTGGGAGGACGCGGATGAAGATGAGCGGGAAGAGGGTGCAGAGGATGATTATTACGAAAAATTCGATCCCCCTTATTTTACCCCGGGTAAAAAAGTACAGAGTTTTGAGGAATTTAGAATGATTAAAGGCTTTTCCTATAACGAGGACCTCAATGAATATACTGGACTATTTTTTTCTGAGAATGGAAGTGAAACAGCCAATATGAAAAATTTCCGATCCGCCTTTTCTTTTTTTCATGAAGGTCCGGTAAACATAAATGGAGCCAGTTCCTTCCTGAAGCGATTTTTATGCGGGGATAATGATTCTCTGCATGAAGAGATTCTTACTGGTCCCCGTTTTGGTGGCACTGAACCTTATTTCACGAATCTTGCAGACCCTAATCTCGCTCAAATACAAACGATTCGAGGGATTAAGATTACCTGCAAAGCCACCCTATTCAGGATAAAAATAACTATTTCACGAGGAAAGGCCAGATTCAGGCTTCAGGCCATTCTGTCTAGTGATCTCCAGATGGGTAATTCATCGGGGAAATCCGACCCAAAAAAATCTCAGCAAAAAGTAAGGTCAAGGTCCTCCCAGAACGTTGCCCTGAACTATCCATTCAGAGTTTTATCCATTCGAGAAAATGAGAATTTGATCGACTAGAATTTAGGGTGAAACTAGATTTTTTCTAAAATATGGCGGATCAAAACGATAAGTCCCCGGATGTTGCCTTAGGTGATTTGAGAGATGTAACTCTGCGCATTCCAGGAGAGCATTTCTTCTGTGAAACATTATCCTTGCCCGGGAATTTGATCAGAAGAAGTTATGGGGATAATAAAGACCCCGCCGCCTATGCCATTTTCCTTAGTCAATATGTGGAAGAGTTGCTCAATGATTCTGGCTTTTCACCCTATCCATCTGAGCAGTTGGCGTGGGGTTATCATTTTTGCCAGCAAACAGGCAGGATTTTAATTTTCTCCACTCCGCTGAGCAAACTTGGGAAACTTGGTTGGGAAAACCTCGAACTTTTTCGACGAGTTTTTCCATCCTTCATAAGTCTGTTGGGCACAACCTACGAGCAACCCAGTCTGGTTTTATTCATTTGTGATGAAACCTTAACCGCGGCCTCATTCCCCTCAGGAAGCAGCGTTCCTGATGAGGTCTTTTCACTTCCTTTTGATCCGGGAAATGAAGAGTCTTTTTCTTTGGCCCGAAGTAAATTACTCTCGTTGTCTGACCTGGAAAATTACCAGACGGTGCCAGATGTTCTTGTTGCTGGCGAAGTCTTCCGTAATCCGGATGGTTTTTTTGAGTTTGATCACTATCACAGGAAGGTAAGAGATTCATCTCCTAAGCTCGGCGAGGTGATCCGAATGTCGGCAGATCATTTGTGGAGCCATGATCTTCGCTCCCTTCCCTTCAAGGAATTTGAGAAAAGAAAGCGCCTAAAGGAAAGAAAATTGTGGCGGGCTTTGAAACTATCCTGCGTATTTTTGATTCTGTTAATTTTTTGTTTCTTAGGCTTGGGCATCTTTGAGCTAAAACAGGATGCAGAAAGCGAGATTGCCGAAAATATGGCGCAAGAGGTGCCACTTGTCCTGGAGTCCCAAAAGTTGCTGGAGAAGCTCAAGCAAAATAAATTGGGGGGGATCGATCCCTTCGGTTCCATTGCCAGATTAACGGTGCACCGAGGAGGGGATGATAATCGTCCCAGCCTGTGGTTTAGTAAAGCTCATTTTGAGACGAGAAGCCACATGAAGTTGGAAGGGGAAGGTGTCAATGTTGAGTCGGTCAACACTTTCATTAGCAACATTGAAAACAATGGAGTCGCCAAGATTCGTAAAGGTAGGGAAGGCGAGGAGATGCGGGAGATAAAAAGTGACGGTGGCAAAACCACCTTTGAAGTTGAAATTGATTTGCTGGAAGCTGAGTCTTCGTCCGATTCACCTGAAACCGTTCCATCCAAATAATGAAGTATTTAGAAAAATTCTTTTTTCGGTTAAGTGCCCGGGAGCAGCGTCTACTGACTCTTCTCGTTTGGGTTGCCCTGTTACTTGGTTTTTCGAAAACCATCGAGAGCTCAATCAGTCTTTACCAGCAGTGGAATTTGACTCAGGACTCCATCAGAGGATATCAGGCAATCATTAATCTGAAGCCGATCATCAATCAGGCTTTGGAGCAGCAAAAAGTGGAGCAAAAAAACAAGAGCTATAATAAAAAGAATTTAAGCAATCGTGCATCAAGTTTAGCAGATAAAGTTTTTCCTGCGAGAGACTACCGTGAATTGGATACGGATGAGCGTGAGCGCTACTCACAACACCGGGTGAAAATTACCTTCGATCGGGCCAGTTATGAACAGGTGAATGAGTTTGCCAGCTTGATTCGAAAGGAAAGTCCGTTCATGTTTCTTAGTGAAGTGAAAATTGAACCAAACTACCCACCTAAATCAAGACCTTATGATCCTACTACTTTTGATGCAAGTTTTGAGGTTAGTTCTGTCGAATTTAATGACCAATGAGATTTTCACTCCCCTTTATATTTAGCTCTATTCTTTCGCTGCTGCCTTTGCTCGGCCAAGTTCCAGCCGGAGAGGTTTCTGCAGAATCCACTTCGGCAATTCCGGTAGCTTCAAGCGATCCCACTGATAATCTTTCACTGGGGATTTTAACAGATCCGGCTGAGCTTTCCTTGATTGATGGGCTGGATGAGCCTCTAGAGCGCCTTAGACTTAGGGATCAGGATTCCAATATGATTCTGGATATGATCCAAATGATTACAGGTCGATACATCCTTCGTCCACAAAATTTGCCTCAGGTAAAAATTACTTTCGACAGTATGAGTGTCCTTTCCAAGAGAGAAACTCTGAGTGCACTGGAGAGCTTGCTGGCGATGAATGGAGTGGGTATTTCAAAAATTGATGACCAATTTTACAAAGCGGTGCCGGCGACCGGAATGAATGTCCATGTGCCCATTTGGCTCGATGGTCCGGCATCTGCATATGCTCCTAGCCAAAGAATTTACATTAAAATGTTTCACTTGGATTATGCACCTGCTTTGGAGGTACGGGAGCAACTAAATCCTTTCTCCACTCCAAATGTTGGAGCTCTTCTCGTCTTTGAGAAAGCCAACAGTATTTTAGTCACAGATTCCCTGCTTAATTTGCAAAGGATGGAAAAACTGTTGGAGACGATTGACCGTCCAATCCGCAAGGAAGACTTGGGTACTGACTTTTTTGTTTGGTCTACCAAGCATGCTGGTGCTCGAGAATTGGAAAGTAAGCTTAAGGGAATGATTGAAGGGAGTTTGAAACCTTTTCTTGGTGGGACGACGAAGGTCGATTCTGATGATCGCACGGGTAAGCTTATTATCGTCACAAGGGAAGAGAATATCGAGACTCTCAAGTTCGTAATCGAAACATTGGACGCACCGGTGAAAATGAAAACCACCAGCAAACTCTTTAAATTGCAGCATGCAGAATCGAAAGAGATTCAAGGGATACTTGATGAAGTCATAAAAAACCAGCAGCGCATCAAGCAACAGCTTCAGGGGAAAAATGTGGCAGCCCGCGCGCAGACTGATCAAAAAAGCTCAGCCGGAGTTAAAGTCCCCGGTGCTGAAAAGCCTGCTGCAGGGAATGGTGATGCCCCAAATGCAAATGATGGAACGGGTTCAGATGGTGCCCATGAATTTAGTGATTTTGTTACCATCTCATCGGATGAAAGAAGTAATGCCATTCTGGTTTATGGCACCAAGGCGGACATAGACGAAATTGGCAGAATGATCGAATCATTGGACCAACCACTTCCACTCGCTAGAATTGACACCATTTTTGTGATGGTCGATCTTACCAACCAAAACCAACGTGGAATTGATGCATTGTTGAGTAATGTGGAATGGTCTAAGTATGCAAGAGGGTCTGCCGGTGATAATTTGTTTGGTGAAGTCTCTTCTGGTAGTGGTACAGTAACTGATCCTGGTGCTGATGGGATCATTGGTACATCTGATGATACTACCAGAACAGTTTCAGGGAACATCACCAGTAATGTTGTCCAAGGAGTTGCAGGCATTCCTGGGTTAAATTCTTCTGTGCCGTTTGAGTTAAGTGGAGGTAAACTTACTGCCATTCGCTGGGATCAGATTTTTGCGCTTTCCTCGGAAAGAAACGATGTTCGGATTTTTTCCACTCCCTCCTTGATGGTTTCCCATAATGCGCCCGAGGTTCATATTCTCATTGAGGACGAACGCAACATTGTGGTGCCAACCTATGGCACCTATTCATCATCGGAGAATACCAATACCGGGCAACGGGATCAGATAACGGCCAAGACGGAATTGAATATTAAAAAGCCTAAAATTGGATTACCTCAGTATGATGAAAATGGTACAATGACATCTCGTGGTTCGATCTTTATGGAAGTCGAAGTAAAAGCAGAAAAATTTGATGAAACCCAGAGCAATACTTATGCGGGACAATCTCTTCCAGCCAAAAAGATCAGGGAGGCAAAGTCTCTCGTTACGATCAGGGATCAGGAAATTCTTGTTCTTGGCGGATTGCAGGAGGTGCAGGTAGATTCAACCGAATCAAGATATAATCTTCTCAGTGATATTCCTTACTTCGGAGAAAAGTTTTTTAGGCCAAAAGCCGTAAAATATACTCCCACAGAACTGTTAATTTTTCTTAGACCCACAATTATGAAACCCGGTGATGAGCAGTCGGAAGAAAATATTCGGGAAATAGATAGAAGGCTTGCCCCCCAATACGCACCACAGTTTCGGTCTCCTTCAGGTAAGCTTTTAGGTATGCCTGATTTGGATGGCAAGGAGATGACCCTTGAAGCCGAAAGGGATACTCCCTCCGTTCGTCCTAATTTATGATGATTCTTCTCGTGCGGATTAATCTTGTGATCTGCCTGGTTACTTTTTGTTTCGGGCTGTTCGGGCAACCTTCCTCCAATCCATTCCTGAGGCCGGGTTCCAAGAAGCCTGTGGTTCCATCAGTGGTGAGGCAGGCACCACCACCACCTGCACCAATCCCGAGAAATCCAAACTTAGAATTTCGTGGTTATTTTAAGTACGAAAACGAATGGAATTTTGCCATATTTGACAAGTCAATGAACCAGGGGATCTGGTTAAAAAAAGGGGAAAGCTTTGATGAAGGGAAAATAGAGATCATTGACTTTGACCCACAGTTGCACGAGGTGCGTTTAAAGGGAGGAATGAAACTTGTTCTCAAGGATTCAGAAAAAACGGTTTTGGCTGTGCCCAGCGGGCAAACTGTACCAAGCAAAAAGCCGAACCCTGCCATTACCCCTCCGCCAAGCGCAAGAACGATTCCACCACCTCGCCGTCGCTAAGTTTGTGTGCAAACAAGTTCCATTCTGTTTTGATGAGTGCACCCGGAGAGTCTAAAAACAAGCAAGAAGAGCAAAAGCTCTCTGAGGCTGGGATGCGGGCTAACCTTAGTGCCCAACTGGAGGATAAAATGCCGTGGTGGCCTGATTTGCCTGATGTCGATAGATTAAATGTGGTATCTGCGCCCCTCGAAGACAGAGCACGTCTGTTGGCAGCCAAATTTTCTGACTCAGTTGATTCCACAATTCGTAAGATTGCGGATCGTACAAATTTGCCTTTTCTGGAGGATTTTGAGTTGGTCGAAAATCCTACCCAAAAGCTTCCCCTTCGACTGATCCATGCCTTCTCATGTCTCCCTATCAAAAGCATTCAACCCAAGCAATTCGGCAAAACCAAGGTTTTGTGCGTGGATGATGATGAGTCTATTTTGCGTGGTTTTCGTTTAAACCTAGGAAGAGATTTCGAAGTCATCACTGCGAGCAACGGATTAGAGGGACTGGAGATTTTCAAAGAGCACGAAGATATTGGTGTGGTTTTATCAGATATGGTAATGCCTGAAATGAATGGTCCTGAGATGCTTGGGTTGATAAAGCAGTATAAGCCTGGGGCAATGACTGTCTTACTAACGGGTCACTCTGACTTTGAGTTGACAAAGAATGCGGTGAATACGGGTGAAGTTTATAAAATTTTAACCAAGCCATGTTCCACATCTGAAATTTTAAAAACCATCAACGAATGTGCAGACAAATATCTCCTTAATTCTGGACCCGATTTTGAGGATGATGTTGACGATGGCCGTATTCATTTAGCAACTGTTTGGCCACCTTCTGAACGAATGAGTCGTTGGGTTTTTTCCGTGTCAGGCTCAAAGCCTATTTGGTATATTGGCATGCCGGAAAGGATTGTACGGGCCATAACCGAAAATTTTGGTATTGGAGCGGATAGCTTAGAGGATTCAGACTTTGATGATGAATCTGAAGCAGATGGCCAAGATGATTTAGAAGATCAAAACGCTGCGATTATTAAATTTGTCAATGAGGTTATCCAGCGTGCAATCGTCGACCGTGCCACAGATATTCATTTTGAGCCACATAAAGAGACACTTCAGATCCGGTATCGTATTGATGGCCAACTTGTGCCTGTCCGTGTGCCGGATAATTTGAGAAGTTTTCAGGATGCCATCATTTCTCGTATCAAAATTATGGGCGGTATCAATATTTCAGAAAAGAGAAGGCCCCAGGGTGGACGAATTACCTTTACCCAAGGGCAATCTGATCTGGATATTCGTGTATCCACTTTGCCCACTCTTTATGGAGAGAGTATTAGTCTCCGGTTGTTAAACGAGAAATCTCAGCCTCTTTCGATGAGAGAGCTCGGTTTACTTGGCAAAGACGAGACCAATATTGTGAAAGTGTTGGAAAAGCCTCATGGTATTGTGATGGTGACTGGACCAACTGGTTCGGGTAAATCCACTTCATTGACTGCTTTCATTAGACGTATTCATAAGCCTGAACGGAGGATTATGACTGTTGAAGATCCGGTGGAATACGAAGTTGCCGGGATTAATCAGACCCAGGTAAATGCGGAAATCGGTTTTACTTTTGCCAGTGCACTCAGGGAAATTCTGAGACAAGACCCCGATGTGATTATGGTGGGAGAGATTCGGGACCGGGAGACAGCAGACATTGCCATCCGTGCCTCTCTTACAGGCCACCTAGTTCTTAGTACCTTGCATACCAATGATGCTCCCGGTGCGGTGACAAGACTGATTGATATGGAGATCGAGCCTTTCTTGATTGCTTCTTCGGTTGAAATGGTAATCGCACAACGATTAGTTCGTCGGATTTGTGGAAATTGTGCCAGTCCTGCTCAGCTCTCTAAAGAGGATTTAAGGGCGACTTTAACATTGCTTGGCGTTGCGGAAACCGAAGTTTCCCAATCAGATAAAGTGCTCCAGGCGAATGGGTGTGAGAGATGCCAGAATCTTGGATATCATGGAAGAGTAGGTATTTTTGAATTAATGAAAATGAGTGATGCTATACATAGTTTGATCATTAAGAGTGCATCGGCTCCTGAAATTAGAGAAGTAGCTCTCCAGCAGGGAATGACGACCCTGCAAAGCTGTGGCTGGACCCAGGTTAAGCGGGGACTAACCTCATTGGACGAAGTTATTCGTTATGCTGACATCTTTGCTGAAGAGGCAAGCGAAGGGGGCGGGGATTAGTTGAAATTTGTGGAGAGGAAGTAGCAATTGCCAGAATTCGAATACCTTGCAGTCGATAATCGAGGTCGTACCAAGACAGGTCGATTAACCGGCGATTCTGCTAAAAGTATCCGCCAGAAATTGCTTCTTGAAGGACTTCGAGTGCTTAAGGTAAAAAGTCCTTCCGGTTCTCGGGTAGCCAAAGAAAATTTGCCTAAGGTTCCGACCGCACTTTTCAGAAGAGGTAAAAAAGTAAATAAGTCCAAGCAAAAAATCAGTTCCAAGGGAGAAAAAATTGGCACAGAATTTCTCAAGCGCCTTCTAGAATTGCATGGAAGTGGGATGCCTGTTGCCGAGGCAGTAAAACTCCTGAATCAACGCTTGTCCGACCCCGAGCAACGTGCAATCGCAACCCTTCTATGGAAGGAACTTGCTGAGGGACGTACCCTTTCCCGTGCCATGCGCTTGTTGCCTCACTATTTTAGCGAATCCAGTACCTACATTGTGGAGGCAGGTGAGGCCACCGGAAACCTTACTCCCATTCTGAAAAAGATTATAAGCCACTTAGATGAGAAAAGGGATATCAGAAACAAAGTTGTCTCTGGGATGTCTTACCCTGTTTTTGTTGTTTTGGTTGCGTTGGGAGTGGTTTTATTCTTCCTCTTTTTTCTTTTGCCTCAAATAGAGGAAATGCTCGACTCCCTGGGGGGAGAACTCAATCTGATGGCACAGGTCCTTATTAACGGGGCCAATTTAGTGATCAAGATAGGGCCATTGATTTTAGGGGGTCTTTTTGCCGCCTGGATTTTTCTTAGACAGTGGAGCAGGACGGAACATGGTGGTCAAAAGTTTGATCAATCTTTGTTGAAAATTCCCCTTTTTGGAGAAATTTTTTTCCTCTCTGAACTCTTTCAGCTCTCGAGCCTTCTTGCTACTTTGATGTGGAGCGGGATCGGTCTGACTGAAAATCTTAGGCTTTGTGAAAAAACCCTTAAAAATCGCTTTCTTCGCAGTCAGTTCCGAGCTGCGAGAGGCCTGGTGAATGAAGGAAAGTCTCTTCCAGAAGTTTTGCGTAAATTTAAACTCATGCCCCTGATGCAGTTGGATGTTTTGGAGGTTGGTGAAAAAACAGGTAATTTAGGAAACAGTATGGAAGATGTCTCCTCATCTTTTCGGGAAAGTTTGACCAAGCGAATTAAAATCATGACGAGTCTGGTGTCTGGACTTGCCCTTGGTTTTGCTTTTTCTCTGGTAGCAATTATTGCAATTTCTATTGTCACTAGTATATTTCAGGTTAGTAAGAGTATCAGTTACTAATCATGCTGAGATCATATCTTCATAAAATTGGGACCATTCTTGTATCGGTTTCATTGTTCCCGCTTACATCATGTCAACCTGACTCGACTTTGCCCGCTGTCTTAGATTCTTCCTCGCCTGATTCTTTGGCCTTATCTAAGGAAGCAACCACCGGGAAGCACACCTTTGAAGATGGTTCTGTTTACCAGGGTGATTTAATTCGGGGGAAACCTGATGGGTTTGGTCGCAGAGAATTTCGGAATGGGGATGTTTATGAAGGACAGTTCGACAATGGATATTTTCAGGGTCATGGCACAATGAGATACAAATCAGACCCCAACTTGGATCGTTATTTTGGTAACTGGGAGCAAAATATGAAGAGTGGCTATGGGGTTTTGGCACTCGCGGATGGGGCAACCTGGGAGGGTTTATGGAAAGACGATTCTTTGGAAATTGGTAAGTTTTTAGGTATTGATGGATTATTGATGAGCGGAAAATGGGAGAGTGATGTTCTTCGCGAAGGTCGGTTAGTGGATCCATTCGGATCCAAATTTATTGGAGTTTTTAACGAGGATGGTTCTTATTTTCGAGGATCTCTCCTGAGTTCAACTGGGGATCAATATGTTGGGGGATTTCAGCAAAATAAATATCATGGCCACGGATCACTTCAGGCTGCCGATGGTACAGTTTACACAGGTAACTTTACAGATGGTGTAAAATCTGGTCAGGGAATTCTGCTGGAACCTGACGGAACCGTTTATTCCGGGAATTTCTCAAGTGATTTGCCTGATGGAGTAGGAATCCAGGATGATCCTTCCGGAGTTTCTTACTCCGGTTCATGGGAATTAGGGGTCAGGCAGGGGAATGGGGTGATAGATTTTGGAGATGGTTCCAGTTTTACTGGATTTTTTGAGAATGGGCTAGCAATCGAAGGACAATACGATTGGGGGGATGGCCGTATTACCAATTCCTTTCAGGATGAGTTTGGAAATTGGGTTGATTCGGAATAAATTTCTTCCGTTATTGGGTCATATATTGATGGTTGCCAAGCTATTATCATTGGGAAATAATTAAAAGTCTCGAAATGTCTCAATCAAACAATTTTCGCCTCAAATTTTGGGGTACTAGAGGAAGTATACCTTGTCCTGGACCCTCGACTACCAAGTATGGGGGCAATACGACTTGTTTTGAAATTACATGCGGTGCCAAGCGGATCATAATTGATGCTGGAACCGGCATCCGTTTACTGGGAAAGCAAATTATGCTGAACGAAGGTAATCTGCTTGATGCAGACCTCTTCTTTACCCACACCCACATGGATCATATCCAGGGTTTACCCTTTTTTGCTCCCCTGTATAACCCTAACAGCAATGTTCGGCTCAATGCAGGTCACCTGGATGGTGATACTTACGATCTGCAGGGAATCATTGGGACAATGCTGATGAAAGATCCCGTATTTCCTGTTCCCAGTGCATTAATTGAGAAAGCTTGTGTCTTTAGTGATTTTACCTGCGGAAAAACTTTTGATTTGGGAGAAGGAATTATTATTAAAACCGCTGCCCTTAATCACCCTAATGGTGCCTGTGGATATCGAATTGAATTTGGAGGAAAAGTCTTAGCTATTTGTACCGATACAGAGCACTACGATGGTCGGCTCGATGAAAATGTAGTCGGTTTGGCACAAAATGCGGATGTTATGGTCTACGATTCCGCCTATACTGATGAGGAGTATCCAAACTTTAAAGGGTGGGGGCATTCCACCTGGCAGGAGGCAATTAAAGTTGCTGAGGCAGCCTCGGTAGATCGGACTTTTCTTTTCCATCATGATCCCTCTCATGATGATAAGAAAATGGACGAGATTGCTCAACAGGCAGCTGAGGTTCGTTCAGGTGTTCGCCCGGCCGTGGAAGGCGAAGAGATCTCTATTTAATTTTCCTTATTCTCATACTCCTGAAGCAGGAGCCCCGCATTTTCTTCACGGTGTAAAACCATTCCGTCCGGTTTCTCAAGGAGTCTGATGTTGCCAGGTCCTAAAATCTTTGCATCCAGCCATATGTTCGGGGCTAAAGTCACCAATCCACTACCGGCATGAATCACTTTTGCTTGATCGATAAAAAGTTCTTCAGCGGCCAAGTTGCCAGTGCTTGAAATTTTGAGTTCAAGCATATCCACTCTACTTCCTCGAAGGGAAACTTCCCCCGCTCCACGATGCATAATCTTTAAATCGGAACATTTCATTTCATTAATATGAGCATTTCCAGTGCTCTCGAAATTAAATTGAAAACTTTCACTCTCAATTCCATGGAGGGAAAGACTACTTTTTCCACGAACACAGACTTCTTTGAGTGATTCTATGTTTATGGTGATTTCCACGGGGAAGCTTCTGGTAGCAGATACTCCAATAAAAGGGATTCTGCGTTTGAAGGTGTAGGTATTGTTGGCCTCCACGAATAGAGTCCGATTGGATACCCGAAACCCAACCGAATCTATGATTTCCTGATCCGCAAATATTTCCATTTCCCGGTTTCTTTTTCCCGGTTCAATAAAAACACTTATCTCTCCCGATATTTCGACTTTATCAAAATGAAAAAGCATATGTTTGCGATTGATAATTTCCCCATGCAAGTCTCCAATGAGGAAAAAAAGTGCACAATATAAACCGGCAAGAGATTTAGGATTTTTTCCTGCCATATCTTTTGGGGGAGCGTGGTTGGCTTGGATATTTGACTTTTCTCAATGTTTTCTTGGTGCTCTTCCCTTGCTTGAGGAATTCGATTTGATCTCTGAGTAGAGCGGCTTTTTCAAATTCTAATTTTTTTACTGCGGCCAGCATTTCTGTCTCAAGTTGTTTAATCAGTTTTTTGAGGTCTTGATTGGAGGCGGCTTCGGATACTTTCATGAGATCTTCCTTGTCGTCCCCAAGACTTTCTCTGAGGCTCTCCTGGATGGGTCTGTTCACACTTTTGGGGCTGATCCCATTTTGTTTATTGTAGAGCATTTGCTTTTCTCTTCTGTAAGTACAGATATCCCATGCTGCTTGCAGGGATTTAGTCATTTGATCTGCATAAAAGATTACCCGCCCTTCGAGATGACGGGCTGCTCTACCAGCAGTCTGTACTAGGCTGGTTTCACTACGCAGAAATCCTTCCTTGTCCGCATCGAGCACCGCTACCAACGAAACCTCAGGCAAGTCCAGCCCTTCCCTGAGTAAATTTACTCCGATTAAAACATCAAAAGCACCTGCTCTTAAATTACGTAGAATCTCTACCCTTTCAATCGCGTCTATATCAGAGTGTAGGTATTCTACTTTAATTTCCCGTTCCCTAAGGAATTCAGTCAGATCCTCACTCATTCTTTTGGTAAGGGTGGTCACTAGTACCCGGTTTCCTTTTTCAACTTCTTTTTTAATCTCTTCAATACAATCCTCCACCTGTCCCCTAATTGGGCGTATTTCCATCTCTGGGTCCAGCAATCCAGTTGGGCGGATTAATTGCTCAACCACTTTAGCGGACTTTTCCAGCTCAAAAGAGGCAGGGGTTGCCGAGACATAGATGGTTTGCCCGGAGACCTGCTTGAATTCATCAGGCTTCAATGGGCGATTATCTAGGGCTGAAGGTAGACGAAATCCAAAGTCCACCAACTTTTGTTTTCTGGCCAAATCACCATGGTACATACCTCCAAGTTGAGGGATCGTGACATGGCTCTCATCGATAAAAACCAGAAAATTATCAGGAAAGAAATCGAGGAGGCACCACGGTCTCTGACCAGGCTTCCGGGCGGAAAGATGACGCGAATAATTCTCAATGCCGTTGCAGAAACCTATTTCGCGTAGCATTTCCAAATCATATTCTGTACGCATGCGAATGCGTTGTGCTTCAAGTAAGAGCCCTTGTTTCTCGAACCAGTCAACCCGTTCATTGAGTTCTTTCTCTATCGATTTACAGGCCCTCTCTATTTTGTCCTTGGTTGTCACATATTGATTAGCGGGATAGATTCTGTAGGAATCAAGCACCTGTATGGTTTCTCCTGTGAGCAAATCGAATTCAGAGAGTCGCTCTACCTCGTCTCCCCAGAATTCGATTCGAAGGGGTTGCTGGGTATAGGCAGGGAAAACATCGACAATGTCGCCCCGCACCCTGAATCTGCCAGCCCTTAAATCGATGTCGTTACGGTTATACAATGCCTCAACAAGTTGCAGGAGCAGTTGATCACGGTTGAGCTGTTGGCCAGTCTGCACCTCAACAGATAGAGCCCGGAAGTCATCCGGGGAACCCAGTCCATAGATGCAGGAAACACTGGCGATTACGATTACATCATTTCTGCTGATTAAGGATCCGGTGGCTGCCAGCCTTAACCGCTCAATCTCTTCATTGATGGAGGAGTCTTTTTCTATGAATGTATCCGTAGATGGAACATAAGCCTCCGGTTGGTAGTAGTCATAGTAGCTGACGAAATACTCCACTGCATTTTCAGGGAAGAAGGCCTTGAATTCAGAATATAATTGGGCAGCTAAGGTTTTGTTGTGGGAAATAATCAGGGCTGGTCTTTGCAGGTTCTGAATCAGGTTTGCCATGGTGAAGGTCTTCCCTGATCCGGTTACTCCCAACAGGGTTTGATCGCGGTTGCCAGATTCTATGGATTGGTAAAGTTCTACAATGGCATTTGGCTGGTCTCCCTGGGGAGCAAATTCGGACTGTAAGTTAAAGTTCAAACCCGAATTAAGAATCAGGAGGGCGCGTAGTAGTTCTTTTCTCCTTCACTTTTTCCAATAATGGCTGCAGCACAGCTATCGCCCAGCACATTGATCATGGTCCGAGACATGTCCAGAATCCGATCGACCACATAAATCATACCTACCCCAGTAGCGATGGCTTGTTCACTAAATCCCACCGCTTGCAAGATAACCAGAATGGCCACTAAGCTGGCAGAGGGTATGCCAGCTACCCCGACGGATGTAAGGAGAGCGAGAACAACTACCAAAAATTGGGTAGCCCAGCTCATCTCAATGCCAAAAAATTGGGCCAGGAAAATCACCACTACGCATTCAAACAGTGCAGTGCCATCCATATTCAAGGTAGCACCAAGAGGGAGGGTGAAACCACTGATTTTTGGGGATACTCCAACCCGCCGAGTGGTGCATTCCATGGTTAAAGGTAGGGTGGCTGAGGAAGATGCCGTGGAAAAAGCAGTGAGTAAAGCAGGACTCATCGCCTGGTAATGATGGATAAATGAAATTCTCCCCAAGTATTTGAGTAGAAGCGGAAGGGTAATCAGAGCATGAACGGAAAGGGCAAGTACCACGGTTAAAGCAAATGAGCCCATCAGCCAAAAAGCACTGAGTCCACTCCTGGCAATGGTGGGAGTGACCAGGGCAAAAATCCCAACTGGTGCAAAAGCAAGAATAGCTTGGGTGATTTTGAGAATGATGGTTTGCAATCCTGACCAGAACCTCAGTTGGGTTTCCCTCAGCTCCCCTTTTAATTTTCCAAGAAAAAATCCGAATAATAAACCAAAGGTAATCAATCCAAGTAATTGTCCATTTACCGCAGCATCAAAAAGATTGGAGGGAACCATTCTGTGAAAAATCTGCAGGATATTTTCCCATCCGTGGTCGGCAGTTTGCATCGCCTGGCCTACTTTGGATGAAACATCTGCACTCTGGTTACTGAGAATTTGTTCTTTGAGGGTAGGGTCTACAGTTCCCGGTTGGAGTAGGTTGACACAAATTAAACCTGTGGCCACGGCAAGCAGACCGGTCAGGGAGTAAAAAAGAACAGTTTTTAATCCGAGTCTTCCAAAATCCTTATCAGCCGAAATCTGGGCGACTCCACAAATCACGGATGTAATCACCAACGGGATGACTACCATTTTAAGTCCATTGAGAAAAAGGGTACCGGTGAAATCGCAGGTAAGAAGAAGATAATTTACCCAGTTCGACTGGTTTCCGCTCTCGGATTGAAAGTAGCCAAACAATCCAAGTCCAAAGGCAAGCACAAGGGAGAGCATCACCCTTTGGTGAAATGAAATTTTGGAGAACATAACTTTTGTTTATTCGAAGATTTGCATTACTTGATCAAGATCTATGGTTTTAAGCGAGGAAAAGACAAGATCTGGCTTAAGTTCTGAAAATACATCCTTGGGATGGGTTGTGGTAAGTGCCAAAGTCTTCATGCCTCCTCTTTGTCCCGCCTCTATGCCATGTGGACTGTCCTCGATGACTAGACACTCGCTTGGAGATAGGCCAAGAATATTTGCTGCTTTAAGAAAAACTTCAGGGTTAGGTTTGCCTATTGAAACATCCTCCGATGCGATGACGCCCTCGAAAAAATCCTCAAGTTTATGCTGTTGGATTGCCAATTTTATATTTGCACATTCAGTTGAAGACCCAACAACAGATGTGATCTTTTTTTGCTGGATAAGAGTGAGGAATTCTCTGGCACCTTCACCAATAGAGATGCCATCATTTTGGGCAATTTCACGGTATATCTCCTCTTTTCTTTTTCCCCAACGACTGATGAGTTCATCTGACTCTGTCCATTTTAGAATCTCAGGAATTATGGTCTCATTTCTTTTTCCAAATCCGCGTTCGAAGTGATGAGGTGGAAGTTCGAGGTTTAGTTCATCCGCAAGTTTCTCCCAGCTTTGTAAATGAATAACGGATGAATTAACCACCACTCCATCCCAATCAAAAATGGTGCCAGCCCAATTCATTTTGCTCTATTCATGGCTATGACCAAAGGAAAAGTATTTTCCAAATCGCGGTCAGAGAAACCTTTACTCTTCACTAGGTTTGCTTGGGGAAGGACTCCAAATTCTTAGCTTACTATCTTCGCTAACCCCACCAATGAAAGCATTGTATCTCGCTTTGGTTCTTAAGGACTGTACCTGTGCCGCACTGATGAGACGGGATTGGGAGGGCAGGGGGGAGGGGAAGACATTGATTAGTCTGGAAGTGGAAAGCAGCACGGGAAGCTCAACCTTAAGGGATTGGCTAACCAATCCCTTTGGACCAGTGATAAGTGCCAGTTCGCCCGGTAGAATTGGTGTCTGAGAGGTCTCATCATCAGGACTGGGTAAGAGCTCCCCTTCCAAGGTAATAATTTTGAAACCTAGAGGCGTGGTTTCCATTAGCCATGTGCCTTGGGCAGAAAACTGAAAATTTGTGTGATTTGATTTGATAACCCATTGCTTTTGCACTCTGGATGAAAAGAGAACGGAACCTTTGATAAAAAAATAGGACCCGTCCAGTTGGAATTCCAATGCGGTTGTCCGACCTAACCGAAGAAGTGTGGAACCTCGTTTTACCTCCAGAAAGGCATCCATTGCGGTTACCAGGGCATAAGGAGGCAGGTCACTGATGGTTTGATTAGCCTCGAGAATGAAAGGTTTGGGAACCTTATCTCGTTTCAATTGCAGGTAGCATTTCCCTGAGTGAAAGGAAACTTCTGGCAAGGAAATTGATTCAGCAAAAACCAGATTCTGTAAGGTGAAAAAAAATAAAACCAGTATGAATCGACTGGTCTTCACAGAAGCAGGATCAACAGAGATTAAAAGCTTTTCGACTAGAACTTAACCGTGAGGGAGGTGCCTGCACCCAAATCAGCTCTGGAGAAATCACTGCCCTCTTGGTCTGAACTGTTATTGGTGTAGGAGAAGAAGGTATTAATCTTCATCCATTCGGTCAGGGTGTAATCAAGGTAGACTCCTAAATCGGTCTTAAAGTCAGTCCGGTCATCATTATTGTAATTGAGATAAGCAAAGCGTAAGTAAGGACTGATTTCCAAATTACCCAGAGGAATCGCCAATCCCCATGTCCAGGCTGATTCGAATTTGTTCTGCATGTCTGATACAAGTAGACGGTCATTATCTTGAAAGCTGTAGCCTAAGGACCAGTCAACAAACGACCTAGCCTCCAGAATATTGAATGATTTACCTAGGGAAATACTTGGAGTGAATTGAGTGAATCCTAAATTACCAAAAAATTTATTGAAACTAAGGTTGGGGCGGAGTGACCAGGTTCTGCCAATCTGAAAGACCCCGGCAAAGTTCACATTGAGCACATCAAAATTAAATTTACTATGTCCATCCGTGCCAAAGTTAGTATTTTTTAGGTAGGACAATCCAATAATAGGAGAAAAAGTGGCCCCGCCAAGATCGTAGGAGCCCAAAAGGAAGGAATTATTTAGGGAGTTTTCCCATATCCCACCGCCGTCGACAGAACCATTGTCATCTTGACTCAATGGATTATTGGAGTAAAGAAGCCGGGAAGCAAAGCCGAGATGGTAACCAAATCCTGTTTTCTTCGCTTCGATGGGGCGCTGGATGCCCATATCACTGCGGGCAATTTCGACTGTCTGCGAGTCGGATTGAGCAGGTTGGTTTAGGTACGCAGGATTATTTCTTTGGTAAGTCTGGATGGGGTTAAGCCTGGCATCGTAGTCCGCCGCAGACTGTGCATTCAAAGAAAGCCAAAGGATTAAAGATAATGATGCGGCAAGAAAGTTCTTCATATCTGAATAAATCATAAAAGGAGTATCCCGAAATTATTGTATTTTCCGTATGCGAATCCCAGCAGTATCAGAATTATCAGTATTAAAGGAGGAATTAAAACCATCCACTCCAGCAGAATCAGGCAACTCATTAAAATGATTTTCTGTTAAAAGAATTTTATCGCTTCCACTTCCCCAGTAGTTACTTCCCAAAAAGTTAACATCTCCTGGGCTGGAGGAACCAAAATTAGGTGCACCATTTTTACTTCTGAAATGATACATTTTAGAAGTATCAAAAGTGACATCGGTTAAATTTATTGTAATGCCTTGCATGTAAATCTCTTTAGCAGATCCTTGAAAAGTCGGGCTGGTCAGGTTTAAATTAGTATCAGAATACAGAGTGATGTTATCATTTTTATTTGCTCTTCCTGCGGAGAAGGTGACGGTATCCAAATTTAAGTCATCCAAGGCACCAATTGCTAATTTTCCACCGGTTGTGATATCCACATTTTTAGCAGTTAAGTGGCTGTATGACCCCATTACCAAATGAGTTCCTTGATTAGTGATTGTTTGCCTGTCGTTAGCGGAATTGTATTGCATTCCCTCAATGTGATCAGCTGCCCCAAGGAGTAAAACATCGTGGCCAGGGTTTTCATCGTTGGTATTTTTGAAGGTAATGTTTCCTTTGAGGTGAAGGTCATCGGTGGCAGTTATCGCTAATGATTTTCTGTCGGAAGCTGCATCTGAAGATGAGTTAAGTAATGCAGTCACATCAAATTCTGTTGAGGTGCCGGAGGATCCGAGTTCGATATCACGACCAGGTACAATACTTAAATTTGTGAGGTCTGTTTTATAAATTTCACGATTCAATGATGTCCGGTCTGTAAGGGTTTCATCCCTGCTCTTGTCACTAATTTGTTGAGTATTCAGAGCGACAGTTTCTGACGAATTGGCTGCTGTGCCAAAAGCAATTGAAGTAGCGGATGATGTTCCGTCGAAGATAGCAAAGACATCTTCCGAGATTTTCAGAATGGAATCACGGCTGTTGGCAGATGCATAGTGACCAATGATACGCACGGCTTGTTCCCCATATCCAGTAGGGCTGACGAAATCATTGTAAAGATCACTGCCGCTCATTGCTGCTGCACTCAATGATGTGGAAGAGGTGTAGCTGGCGTCATCCAAAAGGACTTTCTTGGCTAGTTCTAAGGCCTTGTTGAGACCGTCATACAAATCTTCAGTTCCAACTTTGGGAGAGCTGGAGAAATAATCCTCAAGAAAAACATATACTCCTAAAGAGTCTAGAGATTTGGAGTCATCTCCAAACATTTCAGCAAATTCAGCTTGGAACGAGGAGACAGTCAATAAATCAAACTCTTCTTTAGAATAAGACAGGGATTTAAGTGGTTCCACCAGGTCCAGATCCTGCTCCGAAGGGATAGTTTCAGATTGGAAGAAAAAGATGGTTGGAGTGCCATCTTCGCCAGCTTTGAAATAGTAGGTTTTGGCCAATTTCTTTGTCTCATCGTCATCGTCTTCCGCATTTTTTGCATTGTTTGCATCTGAAGCAAAAGAATTAGAAGAACGAGAAGTGCTCTGTGTCAAAGCAAGAGCTTTTTCAGCCTCACTCTCCTCGCCTTCCTGTTCCTCTTCATACTCATCCTCATAGGCTTGTTCATCAGATTCATCCGATGACCTGCCGGCGACCGCTTGTGCTTTTGTCGAAGCTTGCTTCAGTGTGCTGAGAGGCACTTTTGCAGCAATTACAGAAGCAAAACGGTTTTTGGTGGAAATCTTTTGAGCGGCAATAGGGCTGATAGGGCGGGGTTTTGCCCCTCCCTTGCCGGCATCCAGTCCACTCCCACCATTTACCTGAAGGGGCTTGTTGCTTCCTTTGGGGAGAAAAGTCACGGTGGATTCAGAGACATCCAACTGGACACCCTGAGCTTGGTTGGCGCCCAATTGGAATTCGGTGCCTTTGACCCGGATTACACCTTCACTGGTTTTTATATTGAAGATAGATAAGTCGTTTAACTTCTTGGTTTTAACCACCAGAGTTCCATTGAGCAGAGAGAGGGAAAGGTGACTTTGGCTTGGTTCGTTTTGCATGCCTTCAAAATTGGCATTGCCAGCTTCAAAGGGTTCCTGGGAGAATATACTGATACGCACGGCGGTTTTCTCATTGAGAGTAGCTACCGTACCGTTGGAGAAAAGCAGGACAGATTCAGCAAACGCTCCCGTACTTATGGTGAAACCCTCGGTGAGCACGGAGCCTCTTTTGACAAGTCCAGGTACTTTTTTGCCATCCGGGGAAACCGCTTCCACTAAGCCACTCGCATTAAGTACGATTGCGGCACCGGATTCAACCGTCTGCCCATGCAATGAAACACCACAAAGGAATAGTAAGTAGAATAGTAGAAGCTTTTGAGGTTTCATAGAGATTGAGGTGGGTTATTCTGAAAATAGAGTGGCAGCTCTGTTCCAATCAACAATTTCCCAGTAGGCATTCACATAATCGGGCCTACGATTTTGGTAATTTAGGTAGTAAGCATGCTCCCAGACATCTAATCCGAGGATGGGCGTGCCTGTGGATTCTGCAACACCTTCCATAAGAGGACTATCCTGATTGGGTGTTGATGTAACTGCAAGCTTACCACCTGAGTCTTTGATCAACCAAGCCCAACCTGAGCCAAATCGATTAAGGGCGGCCTGACCGAACTGCGATTTTAGCGAGTCAAGATCACCAAAGGAATCATTGATTGCCTCGAGCAGGCTGCCGCTGGGTGCTCCGCCTCCGGAGGCAGAAAGTGATTTCCAAAAGAAAGAATGGTTTGCATGACCACCCCCATTGTTGCGTACGGCACCCTGAATATCTGCAGGTAAAGAAGCAATGTCTTTGATCAGGTCTGTAATAGGGAGACCAAGGAGATTGTCATGGTTAGCCAATGCTCCATTCAATTTGTCAATATAGGTCTGATGATGCTTTCCGTGGTGTATTTCCATGGTGCGGGCATCAATGTGAGGCTCAAGGGCGTTTGGGGAGTAAGGCAGGTCAGGCAGTGTGTGTGACATAGTATATGTTTATTAAAAAGTTATTTTATTCAAAGATGAAGAGAGATTATCGTCAAGTGGAGACTTTGTTCCTTTGAAGCTTAAAAAAAGCCTGAATCAGAGCTTCACAAATTTCACCCAGTGGACCAACGCTTACATCTGGATGGTGATTGGAATCCGGCAATTTGTGGAGAGAGGAAGCTCCTCCCAAACATCCCATTTTGGGATCTGGTAGGGCGTAGCACACTCTTTTAAGTCGTGACATGATAGTGGCGCCAGCGCACATAGGGCATGGTTCTTTGGTTACAAAAAGAGAGCATTCATTTAGTCGCCAGTCTCCTAATTTTTTTGCGGCCATGGTGATTGCAAGGATTTCAGCATGGGCTGTGGGGTCGGATTGTTTCCTGGTTTGGTTAAAAGATGTGGCGATAACTTCATCATTCTGAGTAATGACCGCACCAATAGGCACTTCGTCGTGATTCCATCCTTCAATTGCGGAATTGTAGGCGAGACTCATGTAATAAGCGTCGTCTTTTAGTAGTTGGGAAGGGAAAATTTTATCAAATGGGCAGGATCTCATTAAAGTGCATTTTATTAAAGTCATATTTATTTAGTGAACCTTGACTTTGCCCTTCATTATGATGGTATAGCACCTTTTGTAAAAGTGATTTATGGCTGAAAATGATGTTGTAGAAGTTGAGGGTAGAATAACTGCTGTTCTTCCCAGTACTATGTTTAGGGCAGAATTAGAAAATGGGCATAAAGTGCTCGCTCACATCTCGGGCAAGTTGAGAAAACACTTTATTAAGATAACTGTGGGGGATATCGTGAAAATGGAAATGAGCCCGAAGGATCTGGAGAAAGCCAGAATTGTTTACCGGCTCAAAAATGCTGAGGTGAATCGAAATGCCCCTATCCGTAGTTTTGGTCCGCGCAACAAAGGGAAGAGATAGTTTTTCATCACGAAACCCGTATAACCATTATCCTGCCATGAATATTATCGAATCCATAGGGAAGACCCCACTAGTCGAAATTCAGAAATTAGCTGCTGATTTGCCGGGGAATATTTTTCTGAAGTCTGAGTTTTTTAACCCTCTTGCCAGTGTTAAAGACCGTATTGGTGCTGCCATGATTGAAGCTGCAGAACAGAACGGAAGTCTTAACTCGGACAGTGTGGTCATTGAACCCACTTCTGGGAACACTGGAATTGCTCTTGCTTTTGTCTGTGCTGCCAAAGGGTACAAATGTATCCTGACCATGCCTGAAACCATGTCCAAAGAAAGAAGGGTTCTTTTGCGATTACTTGGAGCAGAGATTGTACTTACCCCGGGAGCCAAAGGTATGGGCGGGGCCATTGCCCGGGCTAGCCAGCTTATGGAAGAGCATGGTGATAAGGGTTTTATGCCTCAGCAGTTTAATAATCCAGCTAATCCTGCCATTCACAGGAAGACCACTGCAGAAGAAATTTGGTCTGGTCTTGAGGGGCAGGTTGATTGTTTGGTCGCTGGGGTAGGGACTGGAGGAACGATCACTGGAGTATCTGAAGTGATCAAACAGCGAAACCCTAACATGCTCACAGTCGCTGTTGAACCTGCAGAAAGTCCAGTGATCACTCAAACCCGTAAAGGGGAGGAAGTAAAACCTGGACCTCACAAGATTCAGGGAATTGGAGCCGGATTTGTTCCGAAAAACCTAAATTTAGATATTGTGGACGAAGTTGAACTGGTTTCCAGTGAAGAAGCATTTGATATGGCCAGAAAAGCCAGTCTCGATGAAGGAATTCTAGCAGGAATTAGTACGGGTGCAACCATCACCGCAGCTTTAAGAATCGCATCCAGACCAGAAATGGCTGGCAAAAACATTGTAGCCATAGGAGCCAGTTGTGGGGAGAGATACCTTTCCACTCCTTTGGCAGCTCAAGCCGTGGCTGAAGTAATGGATGCTGTAGCGGAAGATTCCTGACCCCAAATTATGGGAATTTATTTCCCAACCGGCATTTCGCTTTTTTGAGCATGAGGGCATTAATCAGAAGAGTTCAGTATGCAAAAGTATGTGTGGATGACTCCTACGTCAGTTCGATTGAGACCGGTCTTCTCGTTTATCTTGGCGTCAGTCATGATGATGGAGAAGATGATATGGATTGGGTGGTGAAAAAGCTTTTGAGTGCTCGCATATTTGAGGACAATGGCGGTTTAATGAATCTTCCAATTCCTGACTCATCAGGAATCTTGGTGGTTAGCCAATTCACGCTTTTCGGTAATATGAGAAAAGGAACACGACCTTCTTTTAATCATGCGGCAGCAGGGGAATTTGCTTTGGAGGTTTTCGAAAAATTTTACCAAAAATTATGTGACCATTTTGCGGGCAAAGTTGCCAAAGGGCGGTTTGGAGCAGATATGCAAATATCAGCAATTGATGACGGGCCGGTTACGATCTGGCTAGACTCTCAAAATAAATCCTATTGAAGATTAAACATAATTTGTTTGATGATGCTTTTTTTGAACAGCCCTCGCTGGAGATTGCTCCTAAAATTTTAGGGGCAAAACTCTGTCACCGCGGAGAAGATGAATTGATTCAAAAATTTACTATTTGTGAGACGGAGGCGTATCATGGAATTGATGACCTTGCCAGTCATGCAAGCAGGGGTAAAAACCAGAAGAACCAACTGATGTTTGGTCCCGCAAACATATGGTACTTGTATCTTTGCTATGGAGTGCATTGGATGCTGAATCTCGTTACTGACAGAGATGGGGCTCCGAGTGCCGTCTTTATTCGTGCAACCCTGGAGGTGAAAGGGCCAGGAAGGCTTACCCGAAAATTCTCTCTTGATCAAAGCTACAGCGGGTTACCGAATCATCCCTCCACAAATCTTTGGCTGGAAAAAAATTCCTCACAGCCTGAAAAGATAAAAAGGGGTCGTCGAGTAGGGATAAGTGGAGCAGGGCCTTATTGGAGTAAGGTTCCTTATCGTTTTTGGTTTTCAAAAAGTACTCAAGTCGAATAAGTTTGTATCACAATGGCGAAAAGTTCTGTTTTGAAACTTCTGGGGGCATGGCTTCTTACTCTGGTCTCATGCTCCACTGGTGGGGAAAAATTTGCCAAATCTAGTGATAATTCCTCGAGCCGGCCATCCATTTACGATGCATGGGATGCCAGGTATGACTACGACGCTAATGCGAGGAGAATGGTTCCGCTGTACAAGGGTAAAGTTATTGGTAAGTCATGGGCGAGAGATTCTGATGGGCAGCTGAGTGCGTCATCGTACACAGGAAGATCACAAGAGGTGGATGAGAATTTATTTCCTCTTCATATATCGAAACTTAACCGAGAAAGGGATAAAAATTGGGAAATGAATAAGCAAAAGAGGATGGAGGAAATAAGAAAAATGCTTCAAATCCTTGAGGAGGACAAAAAGGAGCCTTTGGTGGAGGTCCTTATTGAAGAGGAAGAAGAGGAGTTCATTCCTCCAGCTTTCATTCCAAGTGGTTTAGAACTGAACGATAATGAAGGTTCTCCTCCCTTTAATCCGGTTGAGTCTGAAGTTGATGGCGGTGGTGAGTTGTCTCCATTCCTACCGCTGCCTTGATTTTTGTTATGAAGGCACATGCCAGACTAACTTTGCTGTTGCTCTCCATTTTCTTTTCGGTTTTGGCATTTATTTTCATTTATTCTTCATCCAGCGAATATCATGTTAAAAAAGCGGCGATTGATGCCGCTATTAAGCAAAGAGAAGAATTCATCTTATCTGCTAAAAAAGAGCAATTGGATGCGAGCTCAAAATTGGCTTTCGAGTCTAAAAGAAATGAAGAACTGGGCTCCGATCTTGAAGCCTTGCGCCTTGATCTTGAGGAAGAGCAGAGAGAATTTGCCGAACAACAGGAACGAGTCGCAGAACTTCAGGCGCAAATAGAAGCAAAAGAATCAGTAGTATTAAACGCCGCTGAGGCAGAGGAAAAAGTTTTGGCTTTAAAAAAGGAAGCGACCGAGCGAACGATTGAATTATCGAGGCAAATTCCCGTTCTTGAAAACAAGCTTGCTGATATAAAAAATGAAGAAGAAGATGCCCAGCACAGAATTGCTGAGTTAAAAACGAAATTAGCAGATTACGAGCTGATTACGAATCAACTTCGTGAACATTTTTCCAGTTCTCTTAACGGCATTAGGGAATACACTAGGGAAAGACCTTGGATAGAGCCCGGTGATGTCTTGTCGGCAACTCTGCATACCCTTGATCCTGCAACTGGTACCATCGCCTTGTCTCTTGGTGCTGACCACGGAATTCAGGATGGTATGCTGTTCAAAATAGTTACGGGGAGAGAGGAAGTTGGTAGACTGAAAATAAATAAGGTTCAGCAAAACGAAGCGGTCGGGACGATTATTCCACTGCATGGGAATCCCAGGAAACTTCAAAGGAGTGGCAGCATTGATCTTATTAATTTGTAGAGTTTTATCAGCCCTCTTTCTAATCGGATCGGGCACCTATTTCTTCCTCAACCTAGATTATTTTGAAGATTTGCAACCTCAGCTTTCTGGAGAAATGGCAAGATTGAATGATTTGCGAAATGATCATGCCCAAGAAATAAACGCTACCCAACGAGAAATCTCTCAAAAACTTATGGAGAGAAGTAAATTCAGAAAAGAATATGAGGAGCTTGTAGAAAAAATTACTAAACTCAAAGAGGAGCAAGGTTTTTTAGTGCCCAAGTATAAGCAGGTGGAGGAAAAATTTAAGCAGGTGGAGAAGGAGGCTGGTGATGTGGAAAAAGAGATAGCTCTTCTCAAGGAAGAGGTAGAACAAGAAAGCAGTAAGCAGGAACCATATTCGCTGAGAATTTCCGATTTAGAAAATCAATTGGAGCAGAGTCGTGCACAAGTTTCCTCTGTCAAAGAAGAGCTTGGAATTATGGAGGGCAACTTTTCAAAGATTAGCAATGTTCGAAAGATTGCCCGCAAAAGCTTTCTTTCAAGCAAAGAACTTCTCTTGGCTGAAATTGTTAAGCCCAATTATCTCTTTTATGATGATAAAATAGAAATTACTGTGGAAAATATAGCTCCGTCAAACACCGGTTTTTTTATTAAAAAGGGGAGGGAGTCAGGCTTTCGGGAAGATCAACTATTTGTTGCCTCCGAACAAGAGGATTTTGATGATCAGATTTTTCGTCTGCGTTGTAAGTTTGCCGAGGACAAGCTCTCCTATTTTGAATTTGATGAAACAACTGACATTTTGTCCGGTCTGCAATTGTTCGAGGGATTAAATCTATCCTTGATAAGAACTGGTGATTTCCTTATTGAAAGAGATTCTGCCCAACTAGTAAAAGACTAACCAATTTAACTCGTATCTTAGATTCTATGGATCCGCAAAATGATCAGATTTCTGACGAAGAGTTGGCTGAAAGCATCGACGAAAATGGTGTTTTGTCATCCTCAGAGGGTGCGTCCTCAGAAGGCTTTGTGGAGTCTGCTATCCAAAATGATGCGAGCAATGACGAAAAGTTCTCTGTAGATGATTTTGATATGCCTCTTGACGGGGCCAAAAATCATCAAACACCTTCGGGTAGTTCTCCTGAGGGGGAGAATGATGGTTCAACATCTGTTTCTGAAGAGGGTACATCTTCTTCGAATAACGAGCATCTCGATAAAAACAATAGAGCCGATTCTTTGGAGTCTAATGGGGATGTTGCTGAGTTCCGTAAAACCCTTTCTGATCTTTCTCGGCAGTTGGAGGTAGATCGTATTACTCTTTTACACAACAAACTTAGAAATAAGGGAAAAAGAGTTCCGGATCTTTCCTTAATTGCTTCTGACATCAAGGGAGATAGCCAACTTCATCCTATTGGGGATGAGGACCTTTATTCGAAAAGACCTTTTTCCCGCCTCCAGGGTTGGATTGTTGGTTTATCGTTTGGGATCGGAAGAAGGGCTAAAAAGTTTAGAAGGTAATACCGTTTAAATTTTCTTTGGATTATTCTTTTATTATCCCTGCATTTAATGAGGAGCAATACCTCTCGAGAACGATAAAATCAGTTCAAGCATGTTTGAGAACAGCTGTGTCTCATAACGGTGAAATTATTGTTGTAGACAATAATTCAACGGATCAGACGGGCAAGATTGCCAGAAAACTTGGATGTAAAGTAGTTTTTGAGCCCGTTAACCAAATAGCCCGGGCCCGTAATGCAGGTGCACGGGAGGCAAGTGGCAAAACTCTGTTCTTCCTAGATGCTGATACCTTGTTGCCTGTTGAGACTTTCAGAAATGCGATTGATTCATTAGCAGGTGGGAACATTGCTGCTGGGGGAGCGTTACTGAAATTTGACTCCCATCATCAGAGATTGGTTTCTGGTATTGTTCTTCCCTACCTTTGGAATACATTCTCAAAAGTTACGGGATTTTTTGCAGGTTGTTTTGTTTTTTGTAGACAAGATTTGTTTCATAAGGTGGGTGGTTTCCCCGAAACTCATTTTGCAGGAGAAGAAATTATTTTCTGTAAAAAATTAAAAGAAGTATCGGGTGGACTTGATCTTAAGGTTGCTGTGTTAAAAGATAATTATGTCATATCATCTGCCCGAAAGTTGTTGTGGTACAAGGATATGAGAATTTTGAAACTATTGATTCCAACCTTGGTTGCTCCATGGGTATTGAAAAGAAAAAGTTTTTGCAGATTTTGGTACGATAGACCATCTTGAATAGTTATTGATCCTTAGAGAAATTTCATCAACTTGTTGACTGTGAAGGTTTTTATATTTGGTTTTGCCTCGGTAATTTTTTGTTTTCTATTTGCTTGTGCAAAAAAGTCTCCTGTTGATGATAGTGCAAAAAGAAGTTCGAGAATGATGGGAGAAAGTCCACCTGCCTACGTTCAAAAAGCATGGAATGCAAAATATGATTATGACAAGGAGAGAAGATTACTTGTTCCCAAGTATGCAGGTTCCCGATGGGGCTCGATTCAGGAATACCGTGAGGATGGCAGGTTATCTTATCAGGATTGGTGGGTACGTGATGTAAAAGTGGAGGATTTAGAGGAGGAACCAGACACAGAAGTGATCAATCTGATTGATGAGGAGGGCATTATTGAGGCTCAGACAAAAGCCAAAGAGGCTAAAGGAGCTAAAGCGGCCAAAGAAGATGCGCCTGAAGATGTAGAGGATGAAATTCCACAAGAGGAAGAGGCGGAAGAAGAGTTCATTCCATCTCCTTTCCTACCTTTTTAATAGTTTCTGATTTCGCCTCCAGCACCAAATAGAGGCGGCGGGTTATAGTCGCCCTCTTCGTTTTCCTCGGGTGAGTTTCTGGTAGCCGGTATAATACTTTTTGGGAGAGACTGATTAACGGTTTTACTTATGGGCTTTGTTGAAGTCGAAGGGCGGGACGAGAGCGTAACTTTTTTGCGACTACCTCTTTTTTGACTTAATGCACCAATCGATCGTAGCCATACACGACTGACCTGAATGTCTTCATTTTCCCCGATGAATTCTTTAAGTTGCTGCCACTTAATATTGGTGAAACATCCAGCACCTTTTGTCTTTCCACTTCCTTGCTTACGGGGAGTGCCATCCTTATTTAAAGTAACTGCCATCCCCAAAAACCAAAAGAAAGAAAAAGCCTTAGTCGACTCTAATTTATGAATGAAAATCTATCTTCCAACGGTGATGCACTAAAGTTCCTTTTAATGGATTTGGGGTTGTTGCTGGCAAGATTTTCTAGAATTTTAAAAACCCATTCTTCGCAGTCCGAGGAATCTATTTTATGGGCCAATTCAAGAGGAGATATTTCCACACCCGGATGCTGTTGTAGCCAATTGATGACAGATTTTCTGGTTCCTAAAATTGCATTTGCAGCTTTTTTGCCAGCTTCGACACCGGGCTGGTGATAGGCATTGATTCCCACCATATTCGCGTAAAATCCAACCGCTCTTTCATAAAGGGCGATGAGCTGGCCAACCGAATTTGCGTTGATGGATTCGATAGTAAGGGTGATGGAATGTCTGCCTTTTTCAAGCAGGGCGTCTCGGGTGCCGAGCATAAAGCCATGGAGGTAGTCCCCACTGGTCATTCCATCATCATCTACCTCAACAGAATCTCCCTGACGGTTTTCGAGAACCTCAATGAAGGTGGCGAAAAAGTTGGGCACGCCTTCCCTTAACTGTTGGACATATGCATGCTGGTCCGTTGATCCTTTGTTGCCGTACACAGAAATGCCTTGATAAACAAGATCACCGTTGAGATTTTTTTCTTTACCCAAGGATTCCATGATTAATTGCTGAAGATATTTGGCAAATAATTCTAATCGGTCTCTGTAGGGGAGGATCACCATATCTTTGGAGCCTTTTCCATCCGTGAGATGAAACCAGCTAAGTGCCAGTAATCCCGCTGGGTTGATCCGGATATCCTCGGATCTTGTTTGCTTATCCATTTCGGCTGCACCTTTCAGCATTTGCTCGATATCGAAGCCTTGTAGGGCAGCAGGCAGTAAGCCAACGGATGCGGTCTCACTTGTCCGTCCTCCAACCCAGTCCCACATGGGGAAAAAGTCTAACCATTCCTCTTTTTGAGCTAAGTTGTAGAGTGCACTACCTTCGCCGGTGACGGCAACGGCATGCTTGGTGAAATCCAGGTTTTGTCTGGCAAAAGCATGCTTCGCTTCAATCATTCCATTGCGGGTTTCTGGAGTTCCCCCAGATTTAGAAATAACTAAAACAAGAGTTGTGCTTAGTTTTTGGCCAATTTGAGAAAGGGTAAAATCAATGCCATCGGGATCGGTATTGTCTAAAAAGTGAGCCTGAAGTGAATCTCCTGATGATTTGGTAAGGGCCTTGGTTACAAATTGTGGACCAAGGGCAGAGCCTCCAATCCCAATGATGAGCAGATCCGTAAATTTTCCGACTGGGCTGGCGATGTTACCAGAACGGACAGATTCTGTGAACTGCTTGATATGTTCAATCATCTCATTAATGGCCAAACCAATTTCTTCGGTAGGTGCAAGACTGGGATTTCTTAGCCAATAATGACCAACCATGCGTCCTTCATCTGGGTTGGCGATTGCCCCCTTTTCTAAGGCATTCATCTGCTGTTTTGCCTGTTGCCACATATTGAGATTTTCATCGATAAAATCTGGTGGGAATCCGGCAAAACGAAAGTCTGCAGACAACTTTAAGTTTCTGAAGTCAAAATAGAGGTTTTTGTTCATTTTTATTAATTGATTAATCGGTTACAGCACCAAGAGAGGCTGAACTTACAAGTTTGGCATACTTGGCCAAAACCCCTCTTGTTTCTGACGGGGGTGGCTGTACCCAATCCTTTTTTCTTTGGTTGATAGTATCCTCATCCAAGTCAAGGGTGAGTAAATTATTCTCCGCATCAATCGTGATGGGATCTCCATTGATGAGAATGCCAATTAAGCCACCTACCGCAGCTTCCGGGGTAACATGACCGACCACAAATCCGTGACTACCTCCAGAAAACCTGCCATCTGTGATTAAGGCCACATCCTTACCTAGTCCCCGTCCCATGATGGCGGAAGTAGGGGAGAGCATTTCTCTCATTCCAGGGCCTCCCACTGGTCCTTCGTTGCGAATTACAACAACATGTCCGGCACAAACTTTCCCGTCCAAAATACCTCGGAGAGCATCCTCTTCAGATTCATATACAATTGCTTTACCGGTAAAGCGAAGGCCCTCTTTGCCGGTAATCTTAGCAACAGCTCCATCCTGAGCGAGATTTCCGTAGAGTATTCTGAGGTGACTGTCTTCCTTGATGGGTTCGTTAAAAGGGCGGACCAAGTCCTGTCCATGAGGGTACGGTGCATAGGGCTCTGTACCCTCAACATTCTCGGCGAGGGTTTTACCAGTTACTGTCATGCAGTCACCGTGAAGCAAACCTTCGGCAAGCAGAGTCTTCAATAACGGGCGTAACCCCCCAATTCTGACAAAATGGGACATATTATACTTACCACTTGGTTTTAGGTCGCAAAGTACCGGTACCCGTTTTCCAATTTCTGTAAAGTCATCAAGCTCCAATCTTACTCCGGCGGTATGAGCCATCGCAAGTAAGTGGAGCACAGCATTGGTGGATCCACCGAGAGTAATGACAACGGTGATAGCATTTTCAAATGCTTCCCTGGTCATGATATCACGGGGTCGGATATTCTTTTCAATCAGATTAACCACGGCTGCACCGGCAAGTTTTGCATCCTCTTTCTTGTCTTCTGATACCGCAAGTTGAGCGGAACTGTCCGGAAGGCTCATTCCCAGTGCTTCAATCGCAGATGACATGGTGTTGGCAGTGTACATTCCTCCGCATGATCCAGGGCCAGGAATGGCATTTTTTTCAATTTCAGTGAGCTCATCCTTGGACATCTTGCCTGATGCATGGGCTCCGACTGCCTCAAAAACAGACACAATATCCAGGTTTTTTTCTCTTACAATCCCGGGTAAAATCGTACCACCATAAACAAAAATTCCCGGTCTGTTTAAGCGGGCCAGGGCCATAACACACGCAGGCATATTTTTATCACATCCACCAATCGCGACGAGTCCATCCATTCCTTCCGCTCCGACAACGGTCTCAATGGAGTCTGCAATAACTTCCCGGGAAACCAGAGAATACCTCATTCCAGGGGTACCCATACTAATACCATCCGATACAGTAATTGTGCCGAAAGGAACTGCTTTGCCACCCGCACCATCCACACCTTCCACTGATTTCTTCCTCAATTCATCTAAATGTGAATTACACGGAGTAACCATACTCCAAGCTGAACATACGGCTACCTGGGGTTTGGTAAAATCTTCATCCTGAAAGCCGACTGCTCGAAGCATGGAACGATTGGGGGCACGGTCATCACCATCAACGACGATGGAGGAAAAATTTCGATTACAACTCATTTGTCTGGGATTTGTTTTTCGTTGTGAAAACGGAATAATCTAGTTGGATATAGGGATTAATTGTAAGTAATATTTCTTCAGTAATTGAACCAAAGAATTTTGAAAAAGAACGAACTAGAAACCCTAAGGCAGGAGATTGATCAAATCGATTCAAATATCGTTACTTTGTTAAATCAGAGGGTGGGAAAGGCTGCTCAGATTGGGAAAATTAAGGAAGAGATGGGGGTTGCTCCTTATGATCCTGCACGGGAAGAGCAGGTCTTTCGGAAAATTTCTGAACTTAACCAAGGTCCCATTTTTGAAAACTCATTACGGACCATCTACCGGGAGGTGATTTCTGCATCTATCGCATTGGAGAAAGATTTAGTCATTGCTTACCTGGGGCCAGAAGCAACCTACACGCATCAAGCAGCGGTGAAGAATTTTGGATCCGGTTTAAAATATAAAGCACTACCTGATATTCCAGATGTATTTAATGCGGTCCAGAAAGCAGACTGTGATTATGGGGTAGTACCTATTGAAAACTCCACTGAGGGTGCGGTGAACAGGTCCCTTGATTTACTGGTTGATTCAGATCTTACCATCATTGCTCAGGTTTTTCTTAGGGTTAGGCATTGCCTATTCAGCTCCTCTACGCTTGAGCAGATCACAGAGGTGCGCTCCAAAGATCAGGCAATTGCTCAGTGTGCAGATTGGTTAAGAGTGAATCTGCCAAACGCCAAGCAGATCCCCGTCTCGAGCACTGCAGAATCTGTCCTTCAGTGCAAAGCTGACGAAGGTGTGGCAGCGATTGCCGGAGAATTAGCCGGGCGAATATATCAGGTTCCTTTACTGGCTGAGGGTATCCAGGACAGATCTGATAATGTAACCAGGTTTTTGGTCGTGGCTCAGCATGCTTTGCCAAGAAAAGAAGGAGTTACTTATCGTACGAGTCTGGTAATGTCTTTGGCGGACCGGGTAGGAGCATTGGAGGAAGTTCTGAAGGAATTTTCGCAGCGAGGTATAAATCTTTGTAAAATCGAATCCCGGCCCAGCAAAAAGAAAAGTTGGGATTATTTCTTTTTTGTTGATTTCATCGGTCACTCGGAGGACGAGGGCATTCGTCAGGTGATGCAAAATCTTAACAAACTTTGTCCATTCCTTCGAAGTCTTGGAAGTTATCCAGAGACCGACCATTGAGCTTAGGGCTAGCTACGCCCTAACTTTCCTTAGAAAAATAAGACCGAAAGATCCTGTTCCTTACGAGAGTTTCGCAGGATCAAGTTTTCGATAAAATCCCGCGTTTCCAGATACTCTTGCTCGCATTTAACCGTCCATCTTTTCTTGCCTCTGCGCAAGGATTCACGCAGTCCGGAAACTAGGAGCAATCCTCGCATGGATGAATGGTCCACAGATTCAACAAATGAAAGAGCAGAAGCCCGAACCCACAAAGGGTCCAAGGTGGATTTGCGTGCATTCCAGTGGGCATACTGTAAGTTCCTTTTGTTAGGAAAGTGAAAGCGTACGACCTGATCGATGCAATGCTCGAAAGACTTTGCAGACATAACTCCACCCTCGTCATTTTGCCGCATAAATGACAGAGTGCACTGTAATTGCATCGTTTCCTCAGCCGTGGAAACACTTCCGATCACCATGAAGAGGGAATTTAAATGCTGCAGTCTGGTATAATCGTCTTTCTTACCCGCCGTTTTCCTCACTCTCTTCCCCACCCAAGTATACAATTTCTTCCGCAAAACGTGAAAATTGCATGAAGTCTTCGTAAAAACTGGCAAACCTAAGCCAGGCAATCGCATCCACTTTCCTTAACCCAAGCATCACTGAGTCAGCAATCGCACGGCTTGGAACCTCACTGTCGAACTCGTTTTCGATCCTGCGAAGAGTTTCGGAAAGAAGAGTATTAATCTGCTCTGCATCGATAGGACGTTTGGCAATAGCTCGTCTGATTCCCATCGCGAGCTTTGTCCGGTCAAAGGCTTCCCGCCTGCCATCTCTTTTGACTACGGCCAGGTCTTCGTGTAAGACCTCTTCGATCGTCGAAAACCGATGACCACACTTTTGACATTCCCTTCTTCGCCGAGTTGAGGCAATCTTGCCGGCCCGAGTCTCAAGAACTTTCAGATCGTCGCTTGAACACTTAGGACAAAGCATCAGTTTTTACTGAATTCCACATTTTCCACACACACAGGTTTTGTTTAACAATATTGAAGGAAATTCTTCAAGATTATAATTCCAGATTCAGTGGCTAAAGATTCTGGATGGAACTGAACCCCCCAGGTTGGGTAGTCCTTATGCTGTATTCCCATGATTTCTCCATCAGATGTCTCGGCAGTTACTGTAAGCGAGGCGGGCAGGGTGGATGGAGCAAGAAGCAGGGAGTGGTAGCGAGTGGCGGAAAAAGGATTGGGCAACCCTTCAAACAGATTTCCGTTTTGGTGATGAATCGGGGAGGTTTTACCATGCATGAGCCGGTCCGCTCTGACAATGCTTCCTCCATATGCCTGAGCAATACACTGATGCCCAAGACATACCCCAAGTAAAGGTTTTTTGCCTTCCCATGCTTTTACTGCCGGTAGAGAAATTCCTGCCCGGTCTGGGTCGCAGGGCCCCGGGGAAAGCACAATTCCATCGAAGGGAGAAATATCAATTTCCTTAAGTGATAATTGATTGTTTCTAATGACTTCACAAGCAGCTCCTGATTGCCCAAAATATTGGACAAGGTTATAAGTGAATGAATCGAAATTATCGATTACGAGCAGCTTTTTCATTAGGGAACAACTAAGGACATTCGTATCCTTGTTTTCTTGATCTCTCCTTGAGGCGCAGCCCATTGAGCCGGATAAACCCTCCGGCATCCTCTGGCTGATAGTCGCTGATATCGCCTTCCATGGATGCTACCTTGTCATCATATAAAGAGTAAGGGGATTTTCTACCCACAGTAGTGATGCTACCTTTGTAAAGTTTCAGGCGTACGGTCCCGGTGATTTTTTCCTGACTTTGATCAATCAGTGCTTGAAGAGCTTCCCTTTCGGGAGCAAACCAGAATCCGTAGTAAATAAGCTCGGCATATCTGGGGATTAGAGAATCTCTCAGGTGCATCAGATCTCGGTCCATGCAAAGTGTTTCAAGTTGTCGATGTGCATGCAGCAAAATGGTGCCGCCAGGTGTTTCATAAACGCCACGGCTTTTCATTCCTACAAAACGGTTCTCCACTAGATCGACCCGGCCAATGCCATGAGCCCCAGCGGTTTTATTAAGGGAACCTATGATCGAGGATGGGCTACCAGCCTTGCCATCGATGGCAACGCAATTTCCATTCTCAAATTCTAGTTCAATGTATTGGGCAGTATCTGGTGCCAACTCTGGATCAACTGAAAGTTTGTACATATCACGGTTTTCAGGAGTAGTTGGATCAAACCATGGATCTTCCAAAATACCTGCCTCGTAGGAGATATGCCAAAGATTACGGTCCATGGAGTAAGGCTTGGAGGCACTTGCTTCGACATCAATTTTATGTTCTGCACAGTAAGCGATCATTTCCGAACGACCAGGGAACTGCTGCCTGAATAATTCATCTCTCCAGGGTGCGATAATCTGAAGGTCAGGAGCCAGTGCAGAAAAAGTTAGTTCAAAGCGACACTGGTCATTTCCCTTACCGGTGGCACCGTGAGCCACTGTGTCAGCCTGGAATTCGCGGGCGATTTCAATTTGAGCCTTTGCGATCAGTGGTCTGGCAATAGATGTGCCCAGAAGATATTGCCCCTCATACACCGCATTACCCCGAACCATAGGATAGATATAGTCTTCCGCAAATTCATCGACCAGGTTGAGGGTCCGGTGGGCACTTGCTCCAGTAGCCAAGGCTTTTTCCTCCAGTCCATCCAGTTCTTCTTCCTGACCGACATCCGCACAGTAGGTAATTACCTCTGCTCCGTGATGATTGGCAAACCAATGAACAAGGACGGAGGTATCCAACCCCCCAGAGTAGGCTAATACAAGCTTCATAAATTTAGGTTATTTTAGTGAATGAGATGATAGTTTTGAAAGAATACCCTTTTGCATATGCAGGCGATTTTCTGCTTGGTCAAAAAGAATGGACCGGGAAGAGTCGAGGACCTGTTGGGATACCTCCTCTTGAGGGTGAGCAGGCATACAGTGCATAAATAAGCAGTTAGGCTTAGCGTAGGCAAAGGTTCTATCTGTCACCTGAAAAGGACTCATTAAATTTTTTCTTTGTTTCTGCTCATCTTCACATCCCATGCTGACCCATACATCTGTGTATACCACATCAGCATCTTTAGCACCCTGAGCAGGGTCATCACAAAAACTCCATGTGGGAGTAAGGTTGTATTTACTTAGCAGATTGGAGATTTCCTGATGGGGTTGGAATTCAGAAGGTCCGCATAGCGTAATTTCCATTTCCAGCAGTGCTCCAATGAGAATCCATGAATTTGCCATATTGCAGGCAGTATCTCCAAAAAAGGAAAGTTTCTTACCCCGCAAGCCAGAGAAAGGATTTTCATCATTTCCCAGTTTCTCGAGGATCGTCATACAATCTGCATAAATCTGGCAAGGGTGTAAAAAATCAGTTAGCGCATTGATGACTGGCACACCGGAAAAGCGGGCGTACTCCTCAATGATTTCATGTCCGTGGGCACGAATGATCAAGCCATCTAGGTAGCGGGAGAGCACCTGAGCGGTGTCCGCAATACTTTCGCCCCGCCCGATTTGAGTGCTCGACTGATCAAGAAAAAGAGACTTTCCTCCAAGTTCGTTGATTCCCACTTCAAACGAAACCCTGGTACGTGTGCTGTTTTTGAAGAACAAAAGTCCCCAGGTTTGTCCCGCTAATTCGATCGAAGGCCGCTCTTTTCGGTTTTTCTTGAAAGTAAACGCATTCCGAAAAACATCCTGAATTTGTTGAGGAGTAAAATCGTTTTCTCTTAAAAAATGTTGCATAATAAAATCGTTATTTTGGATTCCACTCAGATACGCATTGATGAATCATCGACAATGCATCATCCAGCTCCTTTTCCTGGACAGTTAGGGGGGGCAATAAACGAATAACATTTCCCGATGCCCCAACGGTAAGGAGACCCCTTTCCCTGAGAATTTTGATCAAAGGACTTGGGTCATCTCTGCAAACAATTCCCAGCATCAGTCCTTTGCCCCTAATTTCTATGAGATGATCCGGGAAATCCTGGCAAAGCTTAATTAGGGAATCCTTGAATCGGTTGCCTAGCTCTTTGCTTCTAGCAATGAGGTTTTCCTGCTCAATAACATCCAAAACTGCGTGAGCCGCTGCACAGGCAAGGGGAGAACCTCCAAAAGTGGTGCCATGTGTGCCCGGGGTGAAGACTTCCTCATATTTTTCTTCCACCCAAATTGCCCCAATCGGAAAGCCTCCTCCTAATCCCTTAGCCATTGCCACCGCATCGGGGAGAATCCCCGATTTCTGAAATCCTAAAAACTCCCCGGTCCTGCCAAATCCTGCCTGTACTTCATCAAACAGGAGGAGGAGCTTTTCTGTTGAACATAATTCACGAAGTGATTGCAAAAAGGAATCTTCTGCCTCGAAAATCCCACCTTCTCCCTGAATGGATTCGATTAAAACCGCACCAGTTTGATCATCGATTAAATCTTTGAAGGTTTCGATTTTATTTAGTTGGGCAAAAGAAAAATTGGAAAGTAAAGGTTCAAATCCCTTGCGGTACTTGGAGGAATGGGTAGCGGAAAGAGCCCCCATTGTTCTTCCATGAAAACCGTTTTCTGCACCGATAATGCTGAATTTATGTAAATTATTTGTTTCCGAATTTGAGGCATGGAGCCTGGATAGTTTGATCAATGCTTCGTTTGCTTCAGCTCCACTATTACAAAAGAGAATTTTCCCTGGACCAATTTTTTCAACCAGTCGCTCCGCCAATTTTACCTGTAAGGAAATGGAATAGAGGTTCGAGCAATGAACAAGTTTCCTGGCTTGCTCGGAAACTTGTTCGACCCAATGCGGGTGGCTGTGCCCGATATTGGTCACGGCAATGCCGGAAGTAAAATCGAGATATTGATTGCCGTCCGAATCCCAGAGATTGCTTCCTTTCCCATGAGTTATCTCAAGGCTGGGGTGGGGGTAGTTACCAATGAGGTAACGGCTATGCTCCGCAAATTTCATTACCTATCCTTTGACGATCTCCGTGCCAATTCCCTGGTCGGTGAAAATTTCTAGCAGAATACTGTGGGGTAAGCGTCCGTCGATGAAATGGACACGATTAACACCACTGTTGATCGCCTGCACAGCACTGTTTACTTTGGGAAGCATGCCTGCTGAAATTACCCCTTTCTCTTTAAGTGGATTAACCTGATTACAGGCTAGGCTTGAAAGAAGAGAGGTCGGGTCAGTTGGGTCTTTCAGAAGCCCGGGTACATCGGACAAATATACCAGCCTTCGGGCACCCAGGGCGATGGCAACTTCTGCAGCCGCAGAATCAGCATTGATATTGTAGCACTGTCCCGTTTGGTCGGTGGCAGTGGAAGAAAGGATGGGCATCCTCCCCTTATCGAGAGCATCCAAAATTTTTCTATCATCGACCGAGCTGATCTCCCCCACAAACCCTAGGTCATGAGTGGATTTAATTTTTTTACAACTTAACAGATTCTTACCAGGTAATCTTTCAACTTCGCAATCATGCTCAGCAACAAAATCAGCAACCTCACTGTTCACTGTCTGGTTGAGAACTTCGTCGACCACTTCGATGGACTGCTCGTCAGTGACCCTTAGTCCGTCGATAAATTTGGGTTCAATTCCTCTTCTCTCCAACTCGCGGGAAATGGCTTTCCCTCCACCATGTACCACCACCACTTTTATGCCGACAAAATGTAGAAAAACCAAATCTTTCGCCACACCGGAACGCACCAATGGATCAGGGGAATCCATAAAGCTGCCGCCATATTTGACCACAAAAATCGATCCCCGGAATTGACGGACATACGGGAGTGCTTCCATCAAGATTTTGGCTTTTTCCTGACTCTCCCCGTAATCAATCATTTTTATTCGCTTTTGTTGAAGGAAACATAGGCCTCACTTAAATCGTTACTCCAAATTTCCTCTGATGCAGAGCCCTGATTTAGGTTGAGCCGGATAAGGAAACTTTTCTTGGACACAATTTCTTTCCATTGTGATTTGTTCCCTACCTGAGGAACCCCACTAAGTAGAGCTGGAATAGAATCATAAAACAAATCAATATTCTGGAACTGAATGCCCGTTCTAGCATAACCCGCGGCATCAATGATTCGACCCCAGTTTGGGTCTGAGCCAAACCAAGAACTTTTTACCAATAATGAGTTGGCAATAGCTCTGGCAATCTTTTCGGCACCATCGACATCTTTTGCTCCCTCAACTAAAACCCGTACAAATTTTGTAACTTTTTCACCATCGGACACACACTTGCGGGCTAAGCATGAGCAAATCTTTTCCAGGGCGACGATAAAAGCATCTTGAGTCTTTTTGGGCTCTTTTTCTATATCCACACCAGTCGACCCGTTGGTTAAAAATAATACACTGTCATTTGTGCTCATATCCCCATCGATCGTGATGCGATTAAACGATTTCGCAACTGCCCTGGAGAGATGAGTCTGCATAAAGGAAGGTGAAACCGAGGCATCCGAACATATGAAGGCGAGCATGGTTGCCATATCCGGCTGAATCATGCCCGCTCCCTTGACCACTCCACCGATGGTTATGGTCACACCAGAAGAAGTTTCGATCTTTGCAGAGCAGGACTTGGTGCAGGTGTCAGAGGTAAGAATAGCCTCTTGAAAGGCTTCTCCGCCATCGAGTTCGTCGAGAACATCATTGCAGGCATCACCAATGCCTGCGGTGATTTTGCTCATGGGCAATGGCACACCAATTCTACCAGTCGAGCACACCAATACTTGATCTGGTTTAATTTTTAAGTGCCTTGCCGTTTCAGATAGCATTTTTTTTGCATCCAATTCTCCTTGTGCCCCTGTACAGGCATTTGCATTCCCACTATTTGCAACGATCGCATGAAAAGAATTGCCGGCTTTTTTTAATATTTCCTGACAGAGGGTAACGGGTGCAGCTTTGATATCGTTGGTCGTGAAAACTCCAGCTGCATGACAAGTATGGGGAGAATAAATTACTCCAAGATCAAGCTTGCCGTTGCGATTCCCTTTAACATCACAGTGGACCCCGGATGCAAAGAATCCCCTTGCTTCAGTGACGCCATCACAATCCTCAAAAAATCTCATAGTAAGCCCGTATCCTCAGCAATTCCGAGGCAAAGATTTAGTGATTGTACAGCCTGGCCTCCCGCACCTTTGATTAAATTGTCTTCCGCAGAGCAAATAATGTATTTGTTCGTCCGTGGATCCACACTCACATTAAGATCAATGCGGTTTGTCCCGACCACATCAGCAACATCTGGTTGTTTGCCTTCCTCAAGAATGTTGACGAAAACTCGCGTACTGTAGAATTTTTCCCATGATTGCAGGATCAAGTCACGAGAGAGCATTCCTTTCGGTTTTACAGTAATTGTCGAACATATTCCACGGTTCATGGGAGCCAGATGGGGAATGAAAGAAATGATTACTTGCTCATCCGCGAATAAGGAAAGTTGCTCTTCAATTTCAGATAAGTGCCTATGCTTGGGAATCCCATAAGAGCCTGAGCTTTCATTTCTTTCACAAAAAAGAAGTCTTTCAGATGCAGACTTTCCTGCACCGCTGATGCCGCTTATGCAATTGGCGGTGATATCTTCTATTTCGATAAGATTGTCTTGAAGGAGGGGGCAGAGAGGAATCAGGATACTAGTTGGATAGCAACCTGGAGATGCAATCAGGGGAGTGTTTTCCCAATTGAAGGAATGGATCTCGGGTAAGCCATATTGTGCTTTTTTTAGCCATTCCGCAGAAGGGTGTTTAGCATCATAAAACTCCTCATATGTGTCGGGATTATTAAGCCTGAAATCCGCAGACAAATCGATGACCTTTTTTCCAGCTTCCACTAGTGGGATGGCGAAAGAGGCGGCGGCTCCATGGGGGAGGGCGAGAAAAAATACCTCACATTCGGAGTATATGAGTTCATTAATGCTCGGATTGGTGAAGATTAAATCCCGTGCACGGTGTGCAATTTTAGGAATCACTTTACCCACCTTTCTTCCCTCATTCTGTCGGGAGGTGACAGTAACTAATTCTACGCTGGGGTGTTGAATGAGTAACTCAACCAAAACCTGACCAGAGTATCCCGAAGCTCCAATGATACAAGTTTTCATAAGTTAAAATTTTGCTTAGGTGTGTAAAAAACAAACCCCTCGGTATAAATTCCGAAGGGTTGTTTGAAAAACTGTTGGTGAGCGTTTCTTTATCTCTTCGAAAATTGGAAGCGTTTGCGGGCTCCTGGACGGCCTGCTTTTTTACGCTCAATTTTTCTTGGGTCGCGTCGCAGATGCCCAGCTTTCTTTAAAGTAGTACGAAGTTCACTATCCATTTTCTCAAGGGCTCTGGATAAACCATGGCGGATCGCACCTGCTTGCCCTGTACCGCCACCACCGTTCACAATAACGGTGATGTCAAGTTGCCCGTTTTTTTCAACCGTTACCAATGGACCGATGACTGCCTTGCGTTGCTGTTCGGTTGAGCAATATTCATAATACTCACGATTATTGATCACAAATTTTCCAGTTCCGGGTTTAATTCGAACTCTGGCAGTGCTTGTCTTACGGCGGCCAGTGGCAATAAATTCTTCGGTTTTCTTACTCATAATAAAAAGTTAGAGGGCAAGAGGGGAGGGTTGTTGAGCGGAATGAGGATGCTCTTCGCCACTGTAAACGCGAAGCTTCTTCAGCATCTCACTGGCGAGTTTGTTTTTTGGAAGCATACCTTTCACCGCATTGGTGATAATGAACTCGGGTCTTTTTTCACGAAAATCCGCTACACTGCGGTATTTTTCATTTCCCATGTACCCAGAGTAAAACATATATTTTTTATCCTCTTCCTTGGAACCAGTGAGTTTGATTTTGTCCGCGTTAACAACGATTACAAAGTCTCCAGTGTCAACATGGGGAGTATAAATAGCTTTGTCGCGACCACGCAAAGTGTTGGCAATTTTAACTGCAAGACGACCAAGGATTTGGTCTTTGGCATCAACGATCTTCCACCCAGGGGTGACATTCTCTTTTTTGGCTACAGTAGTCTTCATCGAAATTTTTGAAAAAAGAATTATAATGAACTATACTAAAGACTTCGTCAACTGTGCAATTAGGCGAGTGAAAAGCCGGAGAGTGAGCCTAAAACTGCCCAGCACCGAGATCTTTTAAAGTTTGGTTGTAGAATTTTTGACCATACCCCATAACCCTGTCCGTGTTGTCAAAAACAACTGGCATGTAGTTTAGTTCGACACTTTTGTCGGCGAGAAATCCATTGGTTTCTCCTTTGCGGATTTTGTATCTCCATACACTACCCCACTCGTAGCCTTCGACATAATTGGCAACTCCTGCAAGGTTGTAAACCTGCCCTTTGGTCATTCCGTTGGAAAGTCCCATCAAACTTTGGATATTGTCCTCTACTTTGCGGTCTACCGCCTCTGCCTGCTTTTTCGCTTGAGTGCAACCCAATGAGAAAATGCATAGCAATGCCAAGCACAAGAGATTTAAAAAACTTAAGTGAGATTTATTTACACTCATAGAAAGTTTTATAATGTTGGATATTTATGCTCGGCAACCACTTTTTGAAGATCCAAAAGATCGAAGTTCAAAAGAAGTGGCTTGAGTTTGAGAGGAAAAACTAGGAACCAGAGGTAATTTTCTCGAGCAACTGGAAATTTCGGGAAATCATTTCCCTGGGATCATCCATTAAATTTGCAGAAGCAAGAGCATTATCCACCAACTGGTTTGCAACAAGAAGGGCAGTGGGCTCATCTTTTTGGTGCAGGTCAAACAAGCCTTTAACAATGGAATGTCTTGGGTTGATTTGCATTTTGACCGTAGGAGGAGGTAATTCATCATCAGGTCCCTGCATCATCTTCATAATTCTTCTTGCTGATGCCCCACCCATGCCGTCAGAACCAACCACGCAAACAGGGCTGTCAATTAGGCGCTCCCCGGTTTCGACCTCAGATACTCTATCTTTGAGTGAGTCCTTTAGCCATTTGCAGATTTTTTTAACCGCTTTTTTGTCGAGTGACTCTTCTTTGTGCTCCTGGTCGAGCTTATCAAGTTTCAATTCTTCTGAATCTGCAGAAATGATCTTCTTATCTTTAAATTCCCTAACAGATTGCATAACATACTCGTCAACGGGTTCGGTAAGAAGCAATACTTCAAATCCTCTTGCCTTCAGGGCTTCCAGATAGGGCCCTGACTCTATGGATTTTCGACTTTTGCCAAACAGAAAGAGAATTTCCTTCTGGTCTGAAGCCATTCGGTCAATGTATGCCTCCAATCCAGTGAGTTCACCATTTTCAAGTGCCGTGGATTCAAAGCGTAAAAGCTTGGCCAAATCTTCTTTGTAAGTGAAATCTGTGGCAACGCCTTCTTTGATGAGTGCTCCAAACTCATTCCAGAACTCAAGATATTGTTTTTCCTCTTTTTTGGACTGATCGTTTAGGAACTTGATAAACCTCTTGGTGAGCACCTGACTTAACTTCCTCAGGAGTTCACTGTCCTGCATCGTTTCACGGGAAACATTGAGCGGTAAGTCTGAGCTGTCGACTACGCCCTTTAAGAACCTGAGCCATTCAGGAAAAAGACCCTTTGGTTCGGCATCGATCAGTACTTTGCGGCAATGGAGAGCGACCTTGTTTTCATTCCTGAACATCCCCATTTTTTCCATATTTCTTTTGGGGACAAAAAGAAGGGAATTGATTTCCAATGGTGCATCTGCTGAAAAGTGCATCCTCATCAAGGGAGCTTCATAATCATTGGACTGGAACTTATAAAATTCCTCGTATTCCTCATCCGTTATGTCGTTCTTTGAGCGCATCCAGATGGCATCCACGGTATTTACCTTCGTTCCGTTTACGGAAACGGGGAATTGAACAAATGCAGAGTACTTTTTGACGATGTCCTTGATTTTGTCTTCCTTTGCGAATTCTTTGAAGTCTTCCTTCAATTTGATCACAATCTTTGTTCCACGTCTTTGGCCATCCACTTCCTCAATCTCGTAGGATCCTCCGCCATCGCTTTTCCAGCAGAAGCCGGAACCATCCTGCTGCCAGGCACGAGTGAAAACTTCAACTTGTTCCGAAACCATGAATACGCTGTAAAACCCGACCCCGAATTTCCCGATTAAAGCATCATTTTTTTCTCCATCCTGCTTTAATGCCTCCATGAATTCTTTGGAGCCTGAATGAGCAATAGTTCCAAGGTTCTTGATTAGCTCCTCTTCACTCATGCCAATTCCAAAGTCTTGAATGATTAATTGGTTGGCTGAATCATCCGTTGAGATCGAAACCTCTAGTTCAAGATTGTCATCAAAAATATCTTTTTCGGTGAGCTGAGTTTGCCTTAGCTTTTCAAGGGCATCCGAGGCGTTGGAGATGAGTTCCCGTACAAAGATTTCCTTATCTTTGTAAAGAGAGTTGACCACAATATCGAGAACCTGCTTGGTCTCGGCTTGAAATTCATGGGAGGTTGTTTTGCTCATAATTTAAAAAAACAGAATATATTGGAGAACTGCTGGTTCTATTCAAGATTGAAGTTAGCTTTGTGGCCTCGATTTTTCGTCTCTTTGGAATTTTTTTCTAAAATGCTGGTATGCATGGTTGATCTCTTTGGCCTTAGCTTCAGCGATCTCTTTGATTTCAGGACCCATGTCTCCTACTTTATCTGGATGGTATTGGGCAATGACCCTTCTGTAAGTGGATTTTATCTTTGAGAAATCCTTGGCTTCATCCTGCGTGAGTCCAAGCACTTGAGCATGTTTGATATCCTCTGCGAATAGAATGGGTTCAGGATTACTTGAAGTGGTGCTCTCTCTATCTGCTGCAGAATTTTGGTCAGTGGCTTTATTTTCGATTTGTTGAGGAGATTGGTCATTGCTGTTGACGTGAGAATCTCTTTGTTCAGGGCTATGATCTTCATTATGGGGAGACTGATCATGGTTAGTTCGATTGTCCTTAGTGATAACCAATTTATCCAACTGCCAGAGGCAGTAAATAAATAGGAGTAAAAATATTATCTGTGAAAGCGGAAGGAGCTTCTTGGTGACAAAATTAGGTGAACTTCCAGTGATTGATCTCCATCCGCTCCAGTCATGATAGAAGTGGTGCAAGGACCGGCTGAAATAATCGGCTGCGAACCAGCAAAGTAAAACCGCGATGGTAAACCAGATAATCTTTTGTGCCCAACCTCGAGGCATTTTCTACTTCCAGGGTGTGGGAAGTTGACCAGAACAGGTTTTGTACAGGTAAAGAAGAATGCCTCCGACAATGATTAAAAGCCACTTCTTGGTTTTGGTCGGTTTTTCCACTTATAAAAATAAAAAGACTGGTGGTAGGGGTCGGATTCGAACCGACGAACGCACGAAGCGGGCGGATTTACAGTCCGCATCCTTTAGCCACTTGGATACCCTACCAGCAAAGGAATGGGTCATTATGAACTACCGCATGATGCTGGCAAGACGATAGTCTGCCTACCTTGAGATTTACGCACTTGCTCGCCAATTTTAAATGAGCAGAATTGTTTTCTATGAAATTAGAGCGGGGGAAACTGGTAGTTGGGCTAACGGGAGGTATCGCTTCCGGTAAATCCACTGCTCTTAAGTTTTTCTCCGATCTTGGTTGGGCGACTCTCTCCGCTGATTCAATCGCTAATAATATTTTACAGACTGACCAAATTATTATCTCACAGCTTGTTGAGCATTTTGGTAATTCAATTATCAAAAGTTGCGGAAATATTGACAAGGAAGCCCTAGGTGGGATAATCTTCGAACAGAATGCAGAGAGAAATTGGCTGGAAGCCTTACTTCATCCTCTGATTCGCTCAAAATGGATTTCTTTTGTTCATTCTTGTCCTAGTAAAAAGTGCATTATTGAGCTCCCCCTACTTTTTGAAAATAACCTACAGCATCATTTTAATATAGTTCTTTCCGTTTATTCGCCCCCGTCCACAACCATCTCAAGACTATCACAGCGAGGATTGAGTTCTGTGCAGTCAAGTGCCAGAATGAATGCACAGCTCCCGATCAAGCTGAAATCTGATTTGGCAGACTACATTTTATGGGGGGGCGGTTCCCCCAAATTTTTAAACTTCCAAATAAGCCAATTCTTAGAATGGTTTTCTAATCCTAGTTAGTACGCAAAGCTTAATCTATTATGCCTCCTAGAAAAAAGACTGTTTCTTCCGAAATCGAATCTTCTCACTCGGAAGATTCCAACAACAATGCGACTGAACCAGCAGAGCCTGAGGCTTCCTCCCCTTCTACGAATGCGGGGGAACAGCAACTTTTCTTCAGTACCGATGGAGATGAGCCTGATCAGGAAAGACCGAATCCTTACGATCAAGCAGATCAGAGCCAAGAGAAATCTTCCGATTCGTCAGTTGCTGTAAGCAATGAAGACAAGGCAGAGAACAATGCGGGAGGTCAACGCCCTAACGCAAATGGAGCACCCCAAGGTGGACATCCACCCCGACAGCAGGCTGGCAATAAGAAACAAAGCTGGCAGGATCGCAAAAGACAAAAGAGTAAACAGCGTTCCAAATTTAAGCGTCCAAGAAAACTACCCTACGAAGAAACTGAAACTCGGCCGCTCGAAGTTGGATTACTTTTGGAGGCAGAATCCCTACAGGCTGAGGAATCAATCAACGAACTTGCATCGGCTTTCACGAGTGGTGCTGATACCATTGATTTGGATGAATTTGTCGTACTGAGCCAGCTTGATCTCAAAGAAAAGATAGATGGACTGAACCTCGATCTTACTTTACCGCCAGCACCGGTCAGGGAGGAGCTCATGGATATTCTTCTCGATGCCTGTTTGAAAGAGGGGAAAGGGGTGCACCTGTCTGGAATTATTCAAATCATGGAGGATGGACATGGCTTTCTTTTGCAAGAAAAAGAAGATTACCGCTTAAAGTCTCAAAGCGTCTTTATTCCTCAGGTTTTAGTTCAGAAGAATGGTTTGAAAACCGGACAAAGTGTAAAGGGTATCATACGGGCCAAGATGGAGGAATCCTCCTGTCCAGTCATGCTTGAAGTTGTTGAGGTGATGGGTGGATCGCCAGAGGATGCCACACGGGTAACTCCTTTCACTGAGCTAGTCCCTTATTATCCGCTTGAGAGAATGTACCTCGAAACTCATGAAGAAGTGGAATGGGACAATGTTTCCATGAGGGTGGTGGATCTTGTGTCTCCTGTGGGGTTTGGGCAGCGTGGACTTATTGTTGCCCCTCCGAGAACGGGTAAAACAGTTCTGCAACAGGCGATCGCCCGGGCTCTTCGTCAGAATAATCCAAAAGCACATTTGATCGTTTTACTGGTGGATGAACGTCCCGAGGAGGTTACTGACTTTCGCCGTCAGGTGCCCGATGCAGAGGTCATCGCATCCACCTTTGACGAAAGTGCTGAGAGTCATGTGCATGCTGCGGAAATTGTTATCGAGAAAGCAAGGCGGATGGTTGAGCATAATCACGATGTTGTCATTTTGCTCGACTCCATAACCAGACTTGCAAGGGCATACAATACAACTATGCCAAATAGCGGAAAAATTCTCAGTGGAGGAGTTGAAGCAACTGCGTTGCAACGACCCAAACGATTCTTTGGTTCTGCCAGAAACATTGAGGGCGGTGGCAGTCTTACCATTCTTGGCACTGCTTTGGTGGAAACTGGCAGTAAGATGGACGAAGTCATTTTTGAAGAATTCAAAGGCACGGGGAATATGGAGCTTCATTTGGATCGTGAGCTTTCCAATAAAAGAATTTTCCCTGCCCTTGATTTTGAAAAAAGTGGAACCCGTAAGGAAGAACTGCTTTACCATCCAGATGAGTTGAATAAAATTTACTCATTGCGACGGTCTATGAAGGGTGTACCACCTGCTGAAGCCATGGAGATGTTTATCCAGAGAGTTCGCAAGACAAAGAATAATCCTGAATTCCTCATGGGTCTTGGTCGTTAAAATATTTATTGCAACTTGATTGATAGGAAAATGATGGGCATCCTGAACTGTGCCCAATGAACGCCACAGAAGAATTCCTTATTGAAGCTTTTAAAGAGCAGGGCTTGCTCTCGGAAGAATTGCTTCAAAATTTTTTGGATGAGGTGAGTTCACTAGAACCTTCCCAGTCCTCGGGGGATGCTGGTCTGGATTTAATTAATATTGCTTCAAAGAACCTTGGTTTATCCAAAGAAGAAATAACCACTTTTCTCGCTGGGGAACTGGGGATGCAGATTATTGATCTTTCGCAAATTAGTCCTCCCGATGATATCCTTTCACTTCTGACCCCCGAACTTGCTAGGCAATATGAGGCCATTCCCATTGGAGATAATGGATCCACCATAGATTTGATTCTCGGGAATCCCGTTGATCAGGATGGTATCGAGGATCTTGCTCATGTATTGGGACGATCGATAAATCCTTGGGTTGCTTATCGCGAAGACATACTGGCACTAATTAATCAAATCTACGGGGTAGCGGAGAGTGAAAAGGAGCAGAGCTTCCTTGAAGGACTGGATGATCACAATGTTCAGATTGGAGATGGGGACATGGGGCAAGTCAGTGAAGAGGATGCTCCTATCATCAAATATGTTCACTCATTGATCAAAGAAGCCCTTGAAATGCGGGCATCTGATATTCACATGGAGCCCCTTGAGAAAAAATTCCGTATCCGTTACAGGATTGACGGCAAATTGCAGGAGCAGCAAGACCCACCCAAGAGATTGCAACCGTCTATTATTTCAAGAACCAAGCTGATGGCCAATGTAAGTTTGGCAGAAAAAAGAGTGCCTTTAGATGGCCGTATCAATGTTCAGGTTGGGGAAAAAGTAATTGATTTGCGGGTTTCCACACTTCCCACTGTTCATGGGGAAAGCATTGTTATGCGGATTCTTGACAAGGAAAGCTTAAGCCTGGGTTTGCCTCAGCTTGGTTTTTTCTCTGACGACCAATCCGTTTTTGAGAAAGTGATTAATATGCCGGATGGCATCTTTTTGGTTACCGGACCAACGGGTTCTGGTAAATCCACCACTTTATATTCCGCTCTTAATACAATCAACAAGCCTGACCGCAAAATTATTACGGTTGAGGATCCGGTGGAATATGAGGTGCCTGGTATCAATCAGGTACAGGTGCGTTCTGATGTAGGAATGACTTTTTCGGCGGCATTACGGGCAATGCTGCGGCAGGCCCCTAATATTGTTATGGTGGGGGAGATCCGGGATTTGGAAACGGCTGAAATTGCGATCAACGCTTCGCTTACTGGTCATATGGTTTTCAGTACCCTGCACACCAACGATGCCCCAAGTGCCGTTTCCCGTCTCATTGACATGGGAGTGAAGCCCTTCTTGGTTTCGGCTTCCTTGCGTGCGGCCCTTGCCCAGAGGTTAGTCAGGTCAATCTGTCAGAATTGCAAACAGCCTTATCAACCCACCCAAAGTGAGTTGAGCGTGCTCGGTCTTACGGCTGAACAAGCTGAGGGAGCATCCTTCAAGCGTGGCGAAGGTTGCCCGAAGTGTGGTGACAAAGGATATCGGGGAAGAAAAGGAGTTTTTGAAATCTTTGTGGTCAATCAGGAGCTTGAGGAGATGATTTACAATAATGTAAGCATTGTTGAACTGCGCAAAAAAGCCCGGGAAATGGGTATGCGATCCATGCGTGAGGATGGATACCGAAAAGTGATGGCCGGTGTAACGACTTTGGACGAGGTGCTTATGGTTACGACAGAGGAGGAATAAGAATCGTGCTTTTTATTGATTACAATTCTACCATTCGTGACCTTTTCCGGGAAGTTGAGGGAGTTTCTCAGCATGGGATTGAAGAATTGTTTGATCAGGATGTGGTGGAGGGTAGGCGATCTTACGCCGAGGCATTAATTGAGGCTGGGATAGCGACCCGGGAGGATATTCTCAGTCTCATCTCCCAATATTTGGGCTATGAGTTGCAGGAGGGGGAAGTCGCAGAGATCGATGCTGATATTCTTGCGATGCTTCCTGCGGAGACGGTCAGGCAGTATGGTGCAGTTCCTCTGTATGCATCAGAAGAAGGTATTCATCTTCTTGTTTCAGACCCCTTCAATTCTTCTATCATTGATGATCTTACCTTTGCCCTGAACACGGGAATTGAGCTGATTGTTTGTGATCCTAATCAGGTAACTTCACTGATTGAAAAATATTATGGAGCCGATGGAGGTTCCCTTACTGAACTTTACGACGGTGAAGGAGGTTTTGATCAGTTTGACGAACTTGATGAAGAAAATGAAGCCGATTTGGTGGACGCTGCCAATGACACTCCGATTGTCCGTTTTGTGAACCTGGTCCTTCAGCAAGCGATCCGGGCTCAGGCATCGGATATTCATTTTGAGCCCTTTGAGGATGAATTCCGTATTCGTTACCGCGTGGATGGTGCCTTGTATGAAATGTCTCCTCCCCCCAAGAGCTTGGCTTTACCTGTTATTTCAAGAGTGAAAGTGATATCTGAACTGAATATTGCCGAGCACAGAATTCCTCAGGATGGCAGAATTAAAATGACGATTGAGGGGAGGGCAGTCGATCTGCGTGTATCCACCTTGCCTACTCAGTTCGGCGAGAGCGTGGTGTTGCGGGTTCTGGATAAATCAGCGGTTAATTTGGATTTGGACAATCTCGGATTGCCCGAAAATGTGAAGACTGGGATTCGTGGTGCGGTTCGTCGCCCCAATGGTATCTTTATTGTAACAGGCCCAACCGGTTCAGGGAAAACCACCACACTGTACAGTGCCTTGCGTGAGGTAAATGAAATCGACACCAAAATTTTAACCGCAGAAGATCCGGTTGAGTATGAAATCGAAGGAATCATGCAGGTTCCGGTGAATCATCAGGTCGGACTCGATTTTGCTCGTGCTTTACGGGCTTTCCTGCGGCAGGATCCAGATAAAATCATGGTGGGAGAAATCCGGGATATTGAGACCGCACGGATTGCGGTTCAGGCATCTCTAACTGGCCATGTCGTGCTCAGTACTTTGCATACAAATGATGCCCCAGGTGCGGTTACCCGACTCGTTGACATGGGTTTGCAGCCCTTTTTACTTTCGGCGTCCCTTGAGTTTATCCTTGCCCAGCGTTTGGTGCGTAAAATCTGCAATAAATGTATCCAGCCTTTTGATCCTAAAAATGAAATGCTCGCAAACCTGGGGGTTGAGAGAAAAGATTTAGGAGACCAGCAGTTTTATTTTGGAGCTGGCTGCGAGGAATGCAATAATTCTGGATATCGTGGGCGTACTGGGCTTTTTGAAATGATTAAAGTGAATGACAGCTTTCGGGAAATGATTAATTCCGGTGCGGCTACTTTAGTGCTCCGCCAGAAAGCGATTGAGCAAGGCATGCGAACCTTAAGAGAGGATGGGCTTCGGTCGATCTTTGATGGAGAAACCACGGTCGAGGAAGTGTTGAAATATACCTAAGAATACCTCATGCTTTTCCTCTAGATGGCTATTTTCAAATATGTTGCTGCAGACCAGTCTGGTAACCAGGTGGACGGTACCTTTGAGGCTACCGATGAGCAAGATGCCCGTAATATTCTCAGCCAGTATAATTTAACACCTTCACAATTGTCTCAGGTTGGTGCAGTCGCAAAAGCTCCTGTTCCCGATGTCTACCAAGCATCCGCTAAACAGGTTGTGGTCGACCCTCCAAAGTCAGCGGAGCCCGAAAAAAAGAAAGCCAAGAAAGCTCCCAAAAAAAAGAAAAAGAGTATTCTGGCTCTGGAAATTGGTGGAGGTCCGACCAATGAGGATGTTTCTATTTTTACCAGGCAGATGTCCACATTGATTCAGGCAGGCTTGCCCCTTCTGCGAAGTCTTGAAGTAATGATCAAGCAGCAGGAAAAAAAGCCGAAGTTTAAATCCATGCTCGAAGCGGTTGCGGAGCGGGTTTCATCCGGAGGAACTCTTTCGGATGGTCTTGCCATGTACCCGAAGACTTTTGACAAACTCTATGTTAATATGGTCAAGGCTGGGGAAGCGGGTGGGGTGCTGGATCTTGTACTGGACCGACTAGCCCAATTTCAGGAGAAGTCCATCCGTACGATTAAGAAAGTGAAGTCCGCCATGATTTACCCCAGTGTGATCATGTTTGTGGCAGTTGCAATTGTTACACTTTTGATGATGGTTGTGGTGCCTCAATTCCAGCAAATCTTTGAGCAGATGCTTCGCGGAGCCGCACTTCCTGGTCCTACTCAAATCGTAGTTGGAGTAAGTGATATGTTTGCATCCCATCCGGTTTTGGTTCTTGGAGGAATGGGTGGATTTGTTGGTGGTATCTTTCTTTTCAAAAAAACCAAAGTGGGAGCAAAATCCTTCGACTGGCTCGGCCTAAATGTTCCGGTGGTTAAGGAAGTGGTCAGTAAATCAAATATTTCCCGAATTACCCGCACATTCGGTACCTTGCTCAGTAGTGGGGTTCCTATTTTGCAGGCTTTGCAGATTACCGGAGACACCCTTACCAATGTCTTTTTTATCAAGGCGATGAATAATATTCACAACTCCGTTCGGGATGGTGAGTCAATGGCGGTTCAGATGGATCGTGAACCGGTATTCCCGACCATGGTTACAAGTATGGTGGAGATTGGGGAGGAGACTGGGGAGCTTCCTGATATGCTTACCCGGATCGCGGATAATTATGATGAAGATGTGGACAACGCGGTTGCTGGGGTTACTTCCCTGATTGAGCCGGTGATGATCGTTTTCCTCGCGGTAGTGGTAGGATTTATTGTGATCGCACTATTTCTTCCGATTGTCGCGATCATCGAAACAATCGGTAAGTAAACACACAAGGTCAGTCACCTTGTTGTGCTTTCTTCCACATTTCAAGTTGCGATGGATCAGCGGTTTCTTCCCACCCATCGACTACTCTTTTCAGTGCTTTTTCTCTGAGCTCTTCATCTTGAATAGAATTTGCCCACCCAGCGGCACCTTCCGGATCCTGCAGCCGTATCCGGTTTACAAACTCATTGATGGCCAAATCAGAATTTGAAGAGCTTGGTAGTTGATTGATCCATTCAGCAGTGGCCACGGGGTCTTTGATCGCCCAACGATTTGCCAACGCACGCATAGCAAAGGTCTTTTGATGACTGTCTTCCAAATTATTTACCCACTGGGCAGCTTCCTCTGGGCTCTGCCTTACCCAATGAGTAATCACATTTTCCATGACTCTTTCCGCGGCTGGTTCATTTTGCATAGTACTTGCCCATGCCGCGGTTGCCTGAAGATCTCGCTTGGCAAGATTTGCCCCAATCTGGCCAACTATGGTCTCCCGCATTCTTGAGTCACCATCAGGATAACTCTCTGCCCAGCGAACGGCATCCTCGATACTTCCCTTTGAGTATTCTTGAGCAAGGAAAGTGGAAGCCTGCCACCGGGCGGAGCCACTGGGCAAGCCCTTCATCAATGCATCTGCGTTCTCCAGGTTGGTTTCAGCCAATCCTTTGACAATACCAACCAGTAGTGGATTGTTTCCATCTGCATTGTCTGGATGATTTTTTTCTGCCCATGCAATTGCCGCCTCAGAGTCACGGATTGCCCAACCGGCCAGAGCCTCAGACACCCCAAACCTTCTCTCGCTCTTGGCATCCAGTGAATTAGATGCATAAGCGAGTGCACCCTCCGGATCAAAATTTGCCCAACTACGCATCAGCAGTTTCATTTCCAGATGCCTGCCATATCCACCCGGTAATTCCTCAAATGCTTTGACCACTTGACTAACATTGGATCGATCCATCGACCGTACCGCATCCAGATATGTCCCCAACCGCTCGACAATATCTCCTCCCTGAATGATTCGCTGGAGATTGGGTGGCATGGTCGGGTTAGGGGTAGGTACTGCCTGCACAGGTTCGATATCTTTTAAGACCTCGGGTGAATGATTCTTTTTTTGAGAAGAGGCATGTTTCTTTGCGATTTCAGCTTCTTTGCTCTTCGAGACTAATGGAGTTGAGGTGGACTTGGCATTTTGGGAGCCCAGGTAGAGACCCACAAAAAAGACGAGTCCTAGGGAAATCGCCCAAGGAAGCCCTATTTTAAAAAATGCATTCATTTGCTCAGCTAGATCAGGTTAGCTGTGAGGGATTTCTCGGGCAAGCGGAAGATTGCTCCGCTTGCAAAGTTCAGAAATCTCTGGCAATGCTAAGCCCGATCACACGAGGAGAACCCGCGATACCTGGTGCAGCACCTAAATTAGATAAGCTACTAACTAAGGATGTGTAATACTCTTCGTCTGTTAGATTAGTTCCAAAAATATGGAAATTCCAGTCATTTAATGTGTACCCAATGCTTGCATCGATAAGAGTGTAGTCTTCAATTCTATCAGAGTTGTTTGATCCAGTTTGATCCCAATAAAATGATTCTCCAACAGTTCTTGTACCAATTTGGTAGTGCAAGCCATTTTCAAGTTCATGAGAAATTAGCGTTGAGAAATTATATTGAGGAACAAAAGAAATACTTTTACCTTTTAGGCTCGAAAGTGCTGAGGACTTTGAAGCTAGATCACTAACTTCATTAATTTTAGAGTCAGATAAACCGTAGCCTAAATGAATTTTCAATCCTTCGGATAATTTCATGGCTGTTTCTAATTCAATACCTTGTATTACAACCTCATCCACATTTACTAAACTGTAATTGGTAGAAGCTGGTTCTGGCATTTCCATTTGATAATCATCCACATTATTGATGAATCCTGAAATTTTAATTATCAAATTCTTGTCAGGGTTGAAATTGAAGCCAATTTCATAAGAAGTACTTTTTTCTTTTTCGTAGGATGCGTTAGATTCATTATCAGTAAAAGCAGAAAATCCTCCAGGCTTGCCAGAATTAGAAAACTTTATGTAAGCACTGCTAGTTTCATTAATAGAGTGATTAAATTGTACTGAAGGTGAAAATAGAGATGTATCGTTTGATAATCTTTGAGGTGTTGAATGGATATCTGATTCAGGTATGGGCATATCAAAGGGTAGATTGGGATTAGTAGCCTGTTCAAAAGTGAAAGCTTCTGTCTTTGCTAGTTTATTTCTACTCAGTTTTGATTTGGTTTGGTCATATCTTAAACCAATTTCTAGAGAGTTTTTTGTGCTAATTTCCTTCTCAAGCGAAGTAAATATGCCGAAATTTTCACTTTCTGTAAAGTAAGTTGTCGTCTCTGTCCTGTTCCCAAAATTAGCATCTTTTGTTAGGGTGAACGCAGGTCCAAAACGCTCAACAAATATATCTTCCGGCCAAGGGAAAACATACCATCTAGTCGCGAGGCCGCTAATGTCGTTAGAGTAAAAATTCGAACCAAAAACCCAGCTTAATGAATCTTCAGTAATAGAACTCAAGATAAGTTCTTGTCCCCAATTATTTTGCTTCTGTTGTATATTGGATGTAGCGCCAGGATTAACAGAAAGATCAATATCAAGTTTGGTCGGGTTCATATCCCAATTATTCCTTGAAGTTACAGAAGTAATTGTTCCTAGTTCCGTCTTATGCTCGAGTTTTATAAATTGTTGATTCTGTTCAATTTCTGTGAACTCATCTTCATCTACAGAACGAGCATAAAAGTCTGCTTGATTTCGAAGAACCAGTGGTTGTGCACCTATTTCATGGGAGGTAAACGAAGTCCCAAGTATTGCCTTTGTTCCGGCACCCCCATCCCAGTGGAAGCTTAATCGTCCATTCCATGTCTCAGAATCGTTATCTCGTCCAGAAGTGTTGTTTAAAAATCCATCACTTAAAGATCTCTGAACGCCTAATGAGTAGGAGAATTCCTCATCCATCGGGCCTGAACTCGAAATGTTGTATTTTTGAGTATTGAAAGTGGCGTATGAAGCAGAAACTTTACTCGTCTGTGTTTCCCCAGGTTTTTTTGTGACCAGATTAATTGCACCTCCGGGTGCGAGTTTTCCGAATCGACTGCCTTGTGGACCTTTGAGAACTTCGATTGCTTCCAAATCGTACAGATCAGATTCATAAGAGAACACATTTCCTTGAGGTACGCCATCCACATATAATTGCACACCGGGAGAACCAAAAAATTGAGTGTTACCAATTCCACGCATGGTTAATACATCTCCAAAGGATTTGATTCCATTTCCGCTCAAATGGAGATTTGGGGAAAGACCGTTAAGATCTCCAAGAGAATTGATTTGGCGAGATTCCAAGGTGTCTTGGCTGAGAATGGTGGACCGAGTAAGATCAAGGTTGCCATAGTTATTGCTGCCCCGAACTTCCATCTCGTTAAGAGTTCCTGGATTCTTTCCCAGGAGACCAGACGAAATTGCACCTGCAAGCATGAAAAAGGCGATGGTCGCTTTGATGTATTTGTAAATCATTGGAACGATTCTTAATGCCAAGGACTCGAGATGAATTCAACGAGAATTCCCCCAGCTAGCTACATTTTATTTAATCAGTAGCCGCTAGATGGTTTTGGATGATTTCCTCAGCAATATTAAGAGATGCAGTGGCGGCAGGAGAGGGGGCATTGCATACATTGATTATCCGCTCGTTCTTTTGGATTAAAAAATCGTCTACTAAGGATCCGTTTTTTGTCACCGCTTGTGCTCGAATACCAGCTGGAGCAACCGAGAGGTGTTCAGCCTGGATTGCAGGGACCAGTTTTTGCAGGGCTTTGACAAAAGCTGCTTTTGAAAAAGACCGCCACATTTCTCCCCAACCCATTTTCCAATGCTTCATCGCCATGATCTGAAAGCCCGGGTAAAGAATAGATTCCAGAAGATCAGTAGGACTGAGGCCGAATTTCTCGTACGCTTCCCTGCCAAAAGCCAATACCGCATTGGGTCCACATTCCACACCGCCTTCAATCATGCGGGTAAAGTGAACCCCAAGAAAAGGAAACTTAGGGTCGGGTACGGGATAAATCAAATGATTGCAAAATTTCTCTGCTTCTTTCGATAGAAAATAGTACTCTCCCTTGAATGGAATGATTTTAGCAGATGGTTTCTGACCTCCCATTTTTGTAACCCGGTCAGAGTGCAGGCCGCCACAATTCACCACATACTCAGCTCGAATGGAATGGTTGTCAGTTTGGATAACCACTTCTCCGGCGGATTGCTCGATTTTGAGGACGGTTTCTCCCAGTAAAATTTGATGATTGGACTCCCTTTGGAGGAGCTCGCCGAGTTTATTGCATACCTGACGATAATTTACGATGCCACATTCAGGGACATGCACTGCTGCAACTCCTTTTGCATGGGGTTCGATTTCCAGTAATTGTTCCTTGGAGATAAGTTCGCAGTTCACCCCGTTTGCCTGGCCTCTTTCGAAAATTGTCTGCAGGCGTTCAGTTTCATTCTCATTGGTTGATACGATTACTTTTCCGCAAAGTTCATATTCAATGCCATGATCCTTGCAAAAGTTCTCCATTGCCAATTTACCTTGCCGGCAATTCTTTGCCTTCAACGAGCCAGGTTTGTAATAGATGCCAGAGTGAAGGACTCCGGAGTTTCGACCTGTTTGGTGTTCGGCTAGCCCCTTTTCTTTTTCAATGACAACGATCGTTTTTTCGGGGTATTTTTGAGAGAGTCGATATGCAGTCGCCAGCCCTACGATTCCTCCACCGATAATACAAAAATCTGTATTTTTCATTTTTTATAAAAAAGCCTCTGCTCAGCAGAGGCTTAGTCTAAAGAGGTAAAGGATACCTCAAGTTTTCTTTTTCCAGTCGGCAATCGCACCGCTTGGGTTACTCGATACATCTCCACGACCATTCTTGGTGATGGTATTACCATCTGCATCTACGATTACGAGGAAAGGAATGCCTCGAACTTCAAATTTTTTCTTCAGTTCGTTAGCGGCATCACTTCCGTGGGGTAGGGCATAAAAATTCATATTATACTTCTCCATGTACTTCAATTGATCATCTTTTGATCGGTCTGATGAAACAAAGACTACCTCAAATTCTTCGGAATTCTTATTGCGGAAATCAACCAGACTGGGGGTGAATCCACGACAGGGAGGGCACCATTGCGCGGAAAAATAGATGCCTACTATCTTGTCCTTCAGGACTTTTGAGGATACTGACTTCCCCTTATTATCCATCAATTTCTTAGGAAAAAGGGGATCGCTCTTTTTGGCTTCCAGTACGGAACCTGTGCCGAAGAACAAAATGCTAATAGAAAAGAAGAGGGAATAAGATAATTTCATACGATTGAATGTTCTACACGATATTTTCATTAGCAAATAAAAAGTCACGGAAAGATAGAACTTCGGTTTTCAAAAACTGACT
>Ga0255765_1000254_pt1 | contig 70831 bp, 62 predicted proteins | sample 041ome_8_FD_179965 | JGI IMG/M metagenome (GOLD analysis project Ga0255765, IMG submission 179965) | Coastal salt marsh microbial communities from the Groves Creek Marsh, Skidaway Island, Georgia - 041407BS metaG (version 2) | ecosystem: Environmental > Aquatic > Marine > Intertidal zone > Salt...
AATCAACTGCATTATTGCTGTAAAGGTGAGGGGGGCAAGAAATCGCACCCTTGATCACTCGATATTAGTTGTTCTCACATTTTTTTGCAAAAAAAGCCCGCGCCAAATTAGCTGTAGGCTTTGTTACGACTGTAGCATTTTGACAACCGCACTTTGTTTACAGATAAAAACAACCAACAATGTTGTTTGCCTGCCTATTGATGCTTGGTTGCGGTTTATGGACTATAGCACTCTGGTGATTGAGGACCTATAGCAACCTACTTTGTGTATTTATGTATATAAGTCCTTAAAAAACTCGGCAGTGCGGCATTTTGGGTGGCGCTGCAAAAAACGCATCATATTCATGCAAAAACAAGCCTTCTTTGCATAATGATTTACCGCTAAACAATAACACCTAGGGAGGGGGTCCGGTGGTTATCAGGAATTGCCATCGGGCCTTACCTCTCTACGACACCCAAATTCATTTCCTCCAGCCGAATTTGGACTAACCGGCCTCACTGCCTTCCTCCCCCAGGCAGTGGGGCCTTTTTTTGCAAAAAATCACTTTTAAGATTCACAAACCCTCTATTCTGTGATTCACTCGTCCGATGATTGAAAAAGTGGCAAAAGAAGCTGCGGTGACTTCATCAACGCTGTAGCTCTTTTCTAATGTCTATTTTTTTTAAAAAATGTTGGGAGAATGACTTTGTTTTTAGCGACGAATGCAATCCGAGAAACGCGTCACACACGCCAGTCAAAGCCATTCACGGTCATCCGCACCGTCGATAGAGCCCTCAAAGTCGGGGCTTTGATTGCTGCAATGTCGATTATTGCTGCCTGCAGCGGTGTCCCGCTGATACCGGGAATTTAGCAATCATAATCATAGTATCAATTTTGAGAATTACCGGCATCTTTACTGTTTCATCTATTGACTTTAACCCCCAGTCTGTGACCCAATCACTAATCAAATTTTATCTTTATTAGGGGTTAATTATGAAAAAATCTGCACTAACAATCGTCCTTTTAGCCAGCTGCCTTGCCTTTGGCGCATGCTCCAGCTATCCAACATGGGTTCCAGAATGGGCGCAAGTTGGCGCTAAATAATCCCCATTGAAATCCGCCCCGACGTCGTAATGCGCATCTAGGTTGCGTCTTATTGCGGCTTGCATAACTTCGTTGGCGGCGTTTAGCGACCTCGATAGCACAGCGGTTTTCCTGTGCTATTGTTGTTTGTGCTATAATTTGGCGCATCTATGACCGAACGCAGCGGCCAACGCTATATTGCCATTAATTGAGGCGGCGGCGCGAAACACGAGGATTAATAACCATGTCAAAACAAGTGATTTCCGTTTTTGGGCTTGGCTCAATGGGGTTTGGCGTGGCGTGCTCGGCACTGGCTGCCGGCCATCATGTCTATGGATTTGATGTCAATCCGGATAGTCAGTCCAAATTCATTGCCAAGGGCGGCGATCAGGCGGTGGTCGCCGATGCGGGCGCGCAATCAGATGTTGTTGTTTCAGTGGTGCTAAACGGTGCGCAAACCGTTGATATTCTGTTTGGCGATAATGGCATTGTGCCGCATATGCGCCCGGGTAGCGTGGTGGTCTCTTGTGCAACCGTGGCACCTGATCTGGCGCGTGATCTGGCTGCACGATGCGACGCGTTCCAAATCTTATATCTTGACGCCCCGATATCTGGCGGCTCAGTAAAGGCGGCCGAGGGCGCGCTCACCATGATGGCGTCCGGCAGCGCATCAAGCTTTGACGCGGCAAAACCGACGCTTGATGCCATTACCCAAACTGTTTACCGGCTTGGCGATGAGGCTGGTGCTGGATCGGCGATGAAAGCGGTTAACCAGCTATTGGCCGGGGTGCATATCGCGGCCATGGGCGAAGCGCTGACATTTGGCATTAGCCAGGGCGTCGACGCGGCGCGCATTGTCGAGGTGATTTCAAAATGCGCCGGCACGAGCTGGATGTTTGAAAATCGTGCACCGCACGTTGTTGATGGTGATTACACACCACATTCCGCAGTAAATATCTGGCTCAAAGACCTTGGCATTGTGTTGGATGTGGCAAAGGGGTCGAACTTTTCTGCGCCTCTGGCCGCCGCTGCTTTGCAGCAATTTGTCGCTGCTGCCGGGCAAGGGCTTGGCCGTGAGGACGATGCCGCAGTTGCCAAGGTTTATGCCCATAATGCTGGCATCAGTCTACCAAAGGCAAAATAAACGGCATTATTTACGCACCCAGATGACAAAAAATTAGCTACCAAAAAATTAGCTACCCGTTTCAACCGGCGCATCAGACGCGCCCCATTCACTCCATGATCCGTCATAGACAAAGACATTTTCATTGCCAAGAAGCGCCAGCCCCAGCGCAAGGCCGCAAGCAGTCACGCCCGAACCACAGGTAGTAATCACTGGACGGCTGGTTTCAATCCCGCCAGCGGCAAAGGCTGCAGCAATCTCGTCAATTGAACGCAAACCACCATCTTTATCAATGAGGCTGGCAATTGGCACATTTGAGGCACCGGGCATGTGACCGCCACGCAAACCGGCCCTAGGTTCGGGGTCAATGCCCGCAAAACGGCCGGGTGAGCGGGCATCTGCGATTTGCCCGGCAACGCCAAGCTCGACCAGATTGCGAAGGCTCTCCATCGGGATCATCTGTGCCCCAACGGGCGCCCGAACGCTAAAACTGCCTTTATCAACATTATTTGCTGGGCCGGATTCCGTTGGCCCAGAAATGGCAAGCCATGATTTGAGGCCACCATCAAGAACACTAACCTTGTCATGCCCAAACAGGCGCAGCATCCACCATGCACGCGCTGCGCTTAAAAACACCGAGTCGCAATAGACAATCACATGATCATCATTGTTGAGGCCAAGCAATTGCATCTCTGATTGGAACAGATCGGCAGAGGGAAGTGTATGCGGAAGAGGGGACGATTTATCAGCAATTCGATCAATGTCAAACCGGCCTGATCCAGCGATGCGGCAGGCAAGATGTTCGTCATTCGCATTACGCCCCAATGTTGGCAGATGCGATGTTGCATCGAGGATTTTAACCCCCGTTTTACCGAGATTTTCGACAAGCCATCCGGCGGTAACCGTCAATGGTGTTGAAGACGCTGAAGATGGCATAAAAACCTCTTTTATAATCAGTTTGGAAACTTAGCGCTGCTCTGCTGGCAGACAAAGCGGACCATTACAGCCAGCTTGGCACCGGCAAATTCTTTGATTTCAAAAATTCAGGGTTCCAGACCTTTGACTGATAACGCTGACCAGAATCGCATAAGATCGTAACAATCCGGTGACCCGGGCCCAATTCGCGCGCCATAGCGACAGCGCCCGCAACGTTAATTGCGGTAGAGCCGCCAAGATAAAGCCCCTCATTCTGCATCAGGTCAAAAATCAGCGGTAAGGCCTCGCTGTCATTCAGGCAGAACGCCATATCCACGGGAGCCTCGGCAAGATTGGCGGTGATTCGGCCTTGACCAATGCCCTCAGAAATCGAATTTCCGTCTGATTTCAATTCACCATGACGATAATAATTAAACAGTGCCGAGCCCTCGGGATCCGCAAGCCCTATTTTAATGTCCTTGTTCTTTTCTTTCAGAAATTTACCAACCCCGGCAAGTGTGCCACCAGATCCAACAGCGCAGATAAAGCCATCTACCAGCCCGTCAGTCTGATTCCATATCTCGGGGCCAGTGGTCTGGTAATGCCCCTGCAAATTCGCTGTATTATCAAATTGATTGGCCCAAATCACCCCGCCATTATGCGTTGCCGACAGCTCTTTTGCCAGCGCTTCGGAATAACGCACATAATTGTTCGGATCCTTATAGGGCGCTGCTGGCACAAGGCGCAAATCTGCCCCGCATACACGCAAAACATCCTTTTTTTCCTGACTTTGGGTTTCCGGCATAACGATTACCGACTTATAGCCTTTGGCATTGCCAACCATGGTCAACCCAATACCGGTATTGCCAGCCGTGCCCTCAACGATCAGCCCACCAGGCCCGATAAGGCCGCGCGCCTCAGCATCCTCAATGATCGCCTTGGCCGCTCTGTCCTTAACCGATCCCCCTGGATTCATGAACTCGGCTTTTCCATAAATCTCACATCCGGTCATTTCCGAAACAGCCTTTAGACGGATCAACGGCGTGTTGCCAATTGCAGCAACAAATCCGGGAACATTGCTTTGCGACATGAATTCACCTTTGTGGATTTTTAGTGCGATACCAGCCTACCAAGCGACAAGCAAAAATGCACGAGATAGCGGGCGGAATAGTCGATAATGTAAAAGCCCGATATCATTTGTAAATCTAAAACTGCATTTTCTGTGATGGATCGCGCCATATTCGGGGTAATTCCATTCTTGGCAGGCTCTGTTGTTCGTGGCACCATCAGGCAAAGCCAGCGATCGTAAAAACGTTAAGTGATAGCAAATGGCTCACACAAGCGGGGGCTCGGCGTAACAAAAGATAGGTAAAAAGGGGCATATAACCCATCATGGCGCGCATCACACTCATCAGGCATGGCAAAGCCGAAACACCGATGGCCGGCAAGCAAGATATTGACAGGTCGTTGATTACCCGCGGCCAGCAAAACGCCGCAGCTGTTGGTGGCTTTATTGCCGCCCATAAAATGCTGCCACAATTGGTATTAGTGTCTCCGGCCGTGCGCACCCGCGAAACCTATGAGCACATAAAACTGCACTGGCCTGATAATATTGAGGCCAAATATGTAGATGCGCTCTATGAAGCGTCGGCAAGCACATTGCTGCACGCAATCATTGATCATGCTGGTGATTTGTCAGATGTAGCTGTGATTGGGCATAATCCCAGCCTTGTCGTACTGCTAAATCATATGGTTGGTGACGGCCATGCCGAGCAAAACCTTGGCTATTTTCCAACCTGCTGTACTGCAGATATTGGGTTTGTCGCGCCCAAAATTTGCGACATTATTTCGGATGAAGGCAGGTTGCTGTCAATAAAACGGGCGCGCGATCTCTAGTTTGACTGGTCTTTGATTAGGTCATATACGCTGACGAGGCGCGCGACCGGAACCGGTTTCCCACACTTCCATAAATCATTCATTTTTGTAAATCATTGGGCTGTTGCCGCTTGACAGGTTTGTTTTAGCGTATTAAACCGCTATCACATTAAAGCATTAATCATTTCAGGATGAGGCGCTGGTGAAACGCGACCAGATAGACACGACGCATGAAGATGATCTTTTTGACGCCATTCTGGCGTTAAAAAACGCCGATGAGGCGCGCAATTTCTTTTACGACCTGTGCACGCCAACTGAATTAGAGGGGTTGATCGATCGATGGCGCGTTGCACAAATGCTGGTGAAAAAGGTGCCGTACCGCAAAATTGCCGAGGAAACCAACGTGAGCACTGCAACAATCGTTCGTGTGGCCCGGTTTTTAAACAACGGTTTTGATGGCTATAAAACAATCATGCAAAGACAGGGTAAGTTATGAGTGACGAAAAACGGCTGAAAATAGCCATCCAGAAATCGGGCAGACTTGCCGATATGTCGATACAGCTTCTGGAAAAATGCGGTATTTCGCTGGCCAAAAGCCGTGATCAGCTTTTATGTCGTGCGCAGAATTTCCCGTTAGATATTTTTCTCGTTCGTGATGACGATATTCCGGCGTTTCTGGCAACCGATGTTTGCCAACTCGGCATTTTAGGGCAGAACGGCCTGTTGGAAAAGCAGGCGCTTGGCAATGGTAAATTTGCCGGACTTCGCCAGCTATTGCCGCTTGGCTATGGCAAATGTCGCCTGTCGATTGCTGTGCCACATGATTTTGATTACCAGTCAATCAGCTCACTTAAAGGCAAGGTTATCGCGACATCATATAAGGGGTTATTGGCACAATATCTTGCAGATCACAAAATTGACGCAGACATTGTAACGATGCAAGGCGCTGTTGAGGTGGCACCAAGAACACATCTTGCCGATGTGATTTGTGACCTTGTGTCAACTGGCAGTACCTTGGCGTCGAACGGCCTTGTAGAAAAGGACATCATCCTCGAATCACAGGCGGTGCTTGTGAGCAATCAGATTGATGATCCCGACATTGCCGCATTGGCCGAAAAAGTCACATCGCGCATTAAGGCGGTGCTGCGCGCGGAAAACAGCCGCTATATCATGCTGAACAGCCCAATTGACTCGCTTGACGCGATCAAGGCAGTGCTGCCCGGCTCGCAATCTCCAACAGTCATGCCGCTGCAGGGCCGCGATGATATGGTTGCAGTTCACGCTGTCTGCGAGGAGGGGGTGTTCTGGGACACGATGGAAGATCTGAAAGCCAATGGCGCTAATTCCATTCTTGTTGTTCCCATCGAAAAAATGCTGGATTAACACCATGACAAGCAATTCACTCTCTGAAATGACAGCAATCTGTCAACGTGCGCGCCCGGAAATTCTGGCTATGGCTGGTTATGTTTCAGCGCGGTCACTGCAATTACCAGGCAGCCAGACCATCTTTCTGGACGCCAATGAATGCGCCTATGAGCCTTTTGTTGGTGCCAGCGGCCTGTCACGTTATCCGGCGCAGCAGCCCCAAGCACTAGTCGATGGATTCTGCCGGTGGCTTGACGTTTCATCGCGCAATCTGACGATTACCCGCGGCGCGGATGAGGGTATTGATTGCCTGATGCGGGCCTTTTGTGTTCCGGGGGTTGATAATATCGTGATCTGCCCGCCAACCTTTGCGATGTATGCTCAATCGGCGATGTTGCAGGGTGTGGCCGTAAAATCAGCCATGTTGGACAGCGATTTTGGCCTTGATCTGAAAGCAATTGCCAAGGCCGTCGATGCGAATACTAAAATGATTTTTGTATGTTCGCCAAATAATCCGACTGCCAACTTGATGGATGCGGCGGCAATCCATAGCCTTTGCGAAGACTATGCCGATAGGGCATTGATTGTCGTCGACGAGACCTATATCGAATTTAGTGATCAGCCAAGCATGATTGCCAAGCTGGATCAATTTGCCAATCTGGTGGTGTTGCGAACCTTATCCAAATCACATGCGGCAGCGGGTTTGCGGTGCGGTGCGGTGGTGGCGCGGGCTGATATCACTGGCTTGTTGCAAAAAGTGTTGGCGCCATATCCGTTGGCGGTGCCAGTAACGCAGGCGGCATTGACCATTCTTAAGCCCAAAAACACCATGAAATTGGCTGAAAAGCGGGCTGATATTATTGCGCGCCGTGATGTCTATGCGCGGCAGATGGCGCAATTTGGCGATGTTTTATCGGTTCTGCCGTCAGATGCAAATTATCTGTTACTGATTGTTCGCAATGCCGCTGATTTTTGCGAAAGGGCGCGCAATGCAGGCATTATCCTGCGCGATCAGTCGCACCAGCCCGGACTGGAGAACGCGGTTCGTATCTCGGTTGGCAGTGAAACTGAGATGCAGCGACTGCTGGCGGTAATGTCGGGCGAGGCTACAGAGGCCTTGCCAGAACAACGCCGGTTTAGCGTCACCCGAAAAACCAGCGAAACCGCAATTTCAGTTACCGTCAATTTAGATCAGGCTGGCCCGGTTAAGATTAATACTGGCGTTGGTTTCTATGATCATATGCTGGATCAGATTGCCAAACATGGCGGGTTTTCGCTTGAGCTGGAATGTGATGGTGATTTGCATATTGATCCGCATCATTCGGTTGAAGATTGCGCGATTGCGCTTGGACAGGCTATCCGCGGTGCGCTAGGCGACAAGCGTGGGATTGGCCGTTATGGGTTTTTCTTGCCCATGGATGAGTCACTGGTAAAGGTTGCGCTTGATTTCGGCGGTCGCTTCTATCTGGATTTCAAGGCTGATTTTCCCGAAAGCAATGTTGGCGATTTGCCCTGCGATATGGTGCCTCATGTGTTTTATTCGCTGGCTGAACATATGCAGGCCAATTTGCATATCGAGGTAACTGGCGAGAACACGCATCACATGGTTGAGGCCTGTTTTAAGGGGTTTGGCCGCGCGTTGCGTCAGGCTATCCGTATCGAGGGTAACGAGATGCCCAGCACAAAGGGAACATTATGATCGCGATTATCGATAGCGGCGGGGCAAATATCGCCTCGGTTCAATTTGCGCTGGAACGTCTTGGGGCGGCCTCTATATTAACCGACGATGCCGCCACCATCCGATCCGCCGATAAGGTTTTACTGCCAGGCGTTGGGGCAGCGCCGGTGGCGATGCAGCGTCTTGCGCAAACCGGGCTTATTGACTGTATCCGCGAATTGACCCAGCCAGTTTTGGGAATTTGCCTTGGAATGCAGCTGTTATTTGCGCGTTCAGCCGAGGGTGACACGCCGCTTTTGGGGCTTTTTGCGGCAAATTGTTCAGGCTTCACACCAGCGCCCGGCCGGTCGGTGCCACATATGGGATGGAATCGGCTTGCCCGTCAGCAAGATCACCCCCTATTGGCCGGCATTGACGACGGCGCACATGTCTATTTTGTGCATAGTTATTTTGCGCCAGTGACGTCCGATACCGTTGCGGCATCGTCGTATGGCGATGATTTTACCGCGATTGTCGCCAAAAATAACTTTATGGGATGCCAATTTCACCCCGAACGTTCAGGGCCGGTTGGCGCGCAGATTTTACGCAATTTTCTGGAGATGCCATCATGATCATTTACCCCGCAATTGACCTGATTGGCGGTGCAGTTGTGCGTTTGCATAAGGGCGATTTTGATCAATTAACAACCTATGGCGATGACCCTGTGGCGGTTGCGCAATCCTATGCTGATGCGGGTGCTGACTGGTTACATCTGGTGGATCTTGATGGTGCAAAAAACCCTGATAACCGGCAGATTGATCTGATTGCAAAGATTATCAGCAGCACCGGCCTAAAGGTACAGACAGGTGGCGGCATTCGGTCATTCGACGATGTTGCTGCACTGGTTGACGCTGGCGCAAGCCGGATCGTAATCGGCAGCCTCGCAGTTCGTGACCCTGCCACCACCAAAGGTATTTTTGCCGCTTTCGGAGCTGAGAAAATTTGCCTAGCTGCCGATGTGATTTGGCAAAATGACGGGTTTTATATTGCGGTTTCTGGCTGGCAAGAGGCCAGCAGCCTGTCTTTATTTGATTTTATCGAAACCTATCAAGACGACGGACTTCGTCATGCACTTTGCACCGATATTGATCGTGACGGCACATTAACCGGTTGTAATCGCGACCTTTATCAAGAAGTAAAACAAAAATATCCGCAAGTGCAATTGCAAGCATCTGGCGGGGTCAGCGCGCTAGCCGACCTTGATGGATTGACCGCCGATGGGGTGATTATTGGTAAGGCGCTCTATGAGGGGCGCTTTACCGTTGCCCAAGCATTGGAGGCGGTCGCATGTTAACCAAACGGATTATCGCCTGTCTTGATGTTAAAGACGGCCGCGTTGTGAAAGGCGTGCAATTTCGTAACCATGTTGATATGGGCGATATTTTAGACCTTAGCCAGCGTTATGCCGACGAGGGCGTTGACGAATTGGTGTTCTATGACATTACCGCCAGCAGTGATGGGCGCGTTGTCGACAAGGGCTGGGTTAATCAGATTGCCCGCCGGATTAACATTCCTTTTTGTGTGGCCGGCGGTATTCGCACGATTGCCGATGCCAAAGCGATCCTGAATGATGGCGCCGACAAAATTTCGGTAAATTCACCTGCTTTGGAACGGCCTGAATTTATCTCCGAACTGGCTGCCAGTTTTGGTACACAATGCGTTGTTGCTGGTATTGATAGCAGGCGCGAAGGCGATAAATTACATGTTTATCAATACACTGGGGATGAAACTAAAACCATTAAGTCAAAACGGGATACAGTGTCATGGGCACGCGAACTTACCCGCCTTGGTGCTGGTGAGATCGTGTTGAACTGCATGAATAATGACGGCGTTCGTCAGGGTTACGACATTGAACAGCTTGCGGCGGTGCGTGCTGCGGTAACTGTGCCGGTTATCGCCTCGGGCGGGGCCGGAGACTATGCTCATTTTGCCGATTTATTCCGGCAAACCGATATTGATGGCGCATTGGCAGCATCGGTATTCCATAGCGGTAAAATTCCCATTCCGGACTTAAAAGCCTATCTGAAATCAGCAGCAATCGAAGTGCGAGTTTAGTCATGCCAGATATAAATCTTGATCAAATTGACTGGGATAAGGGCGACGGGCTGGTACCAGCCATCATCCAGAACTCATCGAGCGGTCAGGTGCTTATGCTTGGCTATATGAATCGTAATGCGCTTGAGCAAACGCTGAGCAGCGGTAAGGTAACTTTTTTCAGCCGCTCAAAGAATCGGCTATGGACAAAGGGCGAGGCCTCGGGCAACTGGCTTGATTTCATCAGTGGTGAAATTGACTGCGATGCCGATACAATCCTCATTCAGGCGCGCCCGCAAGGCCCAGCTTGCCATACCGGCACAAGAACCTGCTTCAATGATTCCACGCCCAGCAATATAGTTTTTCTGGATAAATTAGCAGCGCTGATTGCCGAACGTCATAAGACCATGCCTCACGGCAGCTATACCACCAGCCTATTTACCGAGGGCAAGGCCCGCATCGCCCAGAAGGTCGGCGAAGAGGGGGTGGAACTGGCATTGGCACGAATGAAGGATGAAAGCAAAGAAATGGCGAATGAGGCGGCTGATTTGCTGTTCCATATGATGGTGTTGCTAGAAGATGCCGGCCTATCATTAGCCGATGCGGTAACGGTTTTAGAAGCGCGCCACAAATAGGCAGCAAACACACCGAAACACACCGAAACGCACCAAGACACACCGAGACATAAAAAAAAATCACTTGGGTGGCGCAATGCAACGCCCAGAATTAACTGTGGCAAGCTCACCCTCCACATCCGCTCCGAATACAGACCCAAGCGGAAGTGCAAACAAAAAGACTGACGCCGCATCACCGGTAGCAGCGTTATTTTGCTGTTTCGTAAGAGCGTTCATCTGAGCTTGCTTTTGCGCCAACATCGTTCTGGTTTCCGCGCAAGACAACCCCTTTTAATTGGCAGAGGGGACTGCAGTGGGTGCAACCGTGCTAGCCCTCGAAGTTAACAGTTGTGATGTCCGCATTTATTTTTTTAGGCAATGGCTAAAAAGCGTTTTTTTATCGCTTGCCCTTTTTTGATCGTCAAAGATCAATCGCTTGCCCTAGTTAGACAAACGTCAAACACCAGCAAACCAATGATCACGCCCTGTCACAGCGGTATCAAGCGATAACAGAGGGTTGTGCGAGGGCTAAGGTTATGGTTGACCCAAATCAAGCGATGGACTTCACGCATAATCGCGTGACGAAATCGGCCCAGAGGGGCAAGCGATTAGATAGCTTTCATCCAGTGACGAAAACGTAGTTAAACCACTGATTTTACGGAAGAAAGAAATGGCTCCCCGGGACGGATTCGAACCGCCGGCCAAGCGATTAACAGTCGCTTGCTCTACCGCTGAGCTACCGGGGAATAGTGCCTTGCCAAGCGTTATACAGAACAAAAATTGATATGCAAGCCTGTTTTCGAGCAAAATTACCCAGAGCCGGTCAAAACCGAAATCTACCTGCTAAAAATGGCTTTTTGTCCGCGCTAGCGAGAGTCGAGTTCAGCGAGCTTGCCGGCAAGCCGGTGGATATCGTCATCATCAAGCGCGGTTGCTGTGAGCGCTAGAATATCGGTCAGCGGCCTCGATGCAGTTGAGCGCGCATAGGACGGGTCATAATGCGTTTCGAGCAAGCTGCGAACAAAGCGGCTCCAGTCACCGGTCTTAATCATGTCCTGCCATTCGGCAAGGGTTGCCGCGCTATAGCGATGGCGAAGCCCCATAAGCAGTTCCATCACGTTTTCATGCTGTTCAATAATGTGATGATAATCGCGCTGCAGAAAGGCGATACGCGCGTCAATGGGGGCAACAAGGCTGACACGGCTTGCTTGCCGCATAGACGCCCATAGGGCAGCTGGAACGTGTATCTGGCCAATCTTGTTGCTTTCAGCCTCGATAAAAACTGGCCGTGCCGGATCAAATTTCAACATGACCGACAGCAAATGTGATTCAAACAGCCGCTGGGCAGGCTGCGGCGACCCCGGTTCGCTGCCAAGTAACGAGCCGCGATGATTGGCAAGTGCCTCAAGATCCAAGACCTGCATACCCATAGTTGCAGCTGCCCGTAAAATATGGGTTTTGGCGGTACCGGTTGCGCCCGATAACACAATCAGCCGAAACCGCGCTGGCACGTCATCCAGCTGATCCAAAACGGTCTTGCGATAGGCTTTGTAGCCCCCCTCAATGACTGTGCTGTGCCAGCCAATATCGCTGAAGATGCGCGCCATCGCACCGCTTCGCTGACCACCCCGCCAGCAATAGATCAGCGGCCGCCAATCACGGTCTTTCGTGGCAAGCTGGCTTTGCAGATGTGCGGCAATGTTTTTCGCCACAAGTGCCGCCCCGGCGCGTTTGGCCTCAAACGGGTTTACTTGTTTGTAGAGGGTGCCAATTTGCGCGCGCTCATCATCATCAAGCACCGGCAGATTAATCGCGCCCGGCATATGATCATCAGCAAATTCAGCTGGTGAACGCACGTCAATAATGCTGTCAAAACTGGCTTTTTTGATCACATCCAGATCGGCCGAAATGCGATTAATGGGTGTCGACATTTATTCGGCCTCACAGCAAAAAGAGATTATCTGGGTATATCGCATCATTTTGGCAAAGCCTCTCAATGATCGCTCGTTTGGGGCAATTTACCGGTTAACATGATGCCATCATGGCTGCATTCAAGCCTGCCAATAACCGCAGCGGCAATACCATCACCCCGCAATTCATCAATCAGCCTTGTTGCGGCGTCTAACCGGAAAACACCAAGCAAGCCACCACTGGTTTGCGGATCAAACAGGGTTTCAATATGCGCAGCAAAATATCTGGCAGCCGCATGATCAATCTGACGGGAATTCAAAACCACCGCCGCGCGGTTTTGATCATGCAGGCTTGACCTAATGCCAGACGATATCAGCGTTAGCGCACCATCAAGCACGGGCAGGGCGGCAAGGTCAATCATGCACCCCCTAGCCCCCACGCGAAGGCTTAGGTTCTGGGCGTGACGCGCCAACCCGAAACCAGTGATATCGGTCGCGCCAATAGCCCCTTTTTCAGCGAATTTCTGCGCAGCAATCATGTTTGATTTCGCCATCTGGGCGATTGCGGCATCGACCCATTCAGCTTTGGCAACGAGCTGCATCTGCCCCGCCATAATCACTCCGGTACCAATCGGTTTTGTTAGCACCAGAACAAGATCATCCAGACTGTCATCGCCGTGAGCGGCTTGAGCGGCTTTCGTGGCTTGCGCCGCTATCTCGGCCTGACAATATCCGGTGACGGAAAACCCGACCGATAGCGCACCGCCTTCACTGGTATGACCGCCATTTAGCCGGACCCCATCTTCGCTTAGCGCGCATAACCCGCCAGCAAGAATTTGCGTCAATTGATTGGTCTGGATCGTCAAACTGGCTTCGGGAAGGTTAATAATTGCCAGCGCCGAGGTTGGCGTTGCCAATGCCGCATAAAGATCACTCAACGCATGAACAGCGGCGATCCGGCCAAGCAAAAACGGATCAGAGACAATTTCCGACAAGACATCAACCGATTGCACCAGCTTGCTGCCGGCCGGCGGCGCATCCATCATCGCGGCATCGCTCTCAATCCCCTGATCTGGCATCAATGCACGCTCGGCACCCTGTGATATCGCTAAATTTACAGCATCTTCCAGCGCGGTCGCCAAAACTGCGTGACTAGCCTTGGCTGCACAGCCAAGACACCGCATGGCCGCATAGGCTGGATCATTGGCACGCGAGCCCGATCCGGCATCATCCTTGGCGTCTTGCTGGATATTTTGACCGCCATCAAGTCCTGCAAATGGCGCCGGCGCAGGCAAGGCGGGCATTGATAGATTCTGATATTTCGCCATAAACCGCCGGTCGATCCAGTATTTCAAGGCCAAAAACCAGTCCGCCTTAACGCCGAATTGCCCCCAAGATGCAATTGCGCCGCCATCAGCACAGCCAATGATGGCAAGGTAGCGTTTTTGCGCAGCCCATTTTTTCAACCTGCTCCCGTGCAGATATTTGCGCAAATTCTTGGCCAGAACCGGCCCGGCCCGTACCGCAAAAACACCTGCCTTTGGCCGCGGATCAGCCTCAATCGTCGCAATGTCACCAGCTGCAAAAATATAGGGGTGGCTTGTTGATTGCAGCGTTTGCCGAACCGCAAGGAAGCCATTTTTATCACGCGTAAGACTGGTCGAACTCAACCAGCGCGGCGGGCGCACTGCCGATACCAGAAACCCGGCGTCAAATTCCTCAAACTTATCACCAAAGTGCAAACGTCCAGCCTCGACGGTATCTACCTCACATCCCAGCCGAAGCCGAATATCAGCTTTATGCAACGCCGCAAGCATAAGCTGGCCAGCACGAGGCGACATTTGTGACAGCAATTTAAGCGAGCGGCTATAAAGCGTCATTTGCGGCACAACCCCATGGCTTTGCCAGCGTTTCCTGAGCGCCAAGGCCAATTCGCACCCAGCCGCGCCGCCGCCAATTACCGCAATCCGTTTTGGCAAGCCATCAGCGCGCAAACCATCAAAAGCCTGCTGGAATTTGGCAATCGGTTTTACCGGTATCAGATGATCAACGGCTCCCTTAATTGCGTCTAAATCAGGCTGTCCACCAATATTAATTGATAACAAATCAAAATGCAGCGGTGGCCGATCGTCAAAGAACAGCGTGCGACCATCAGCATCAATGCCGCTGCAGGGCGCCACAATCAGCCTGGCCCCGGCAAACTGGGCCAGATGGGCTAGGTCAATGTGCAAATCATCATCGTCCCACACACCTTCAACATAGGCCGGAAGCATACCGGAATAGGGCGTGCGTGTCGTTGCAGTCACAATCGTTAGCCGCAAACCCGGAACCGGATTCATCGCAAAGCTTTTGATTGCGGCGATTTGTGCATGGCCGCCACCAAGAAAGACCAGATCGGCCAAAATGGGAGGTTCGCGTTCCATCTTTAACGTGCTTTGGGCTCAACCGGCCTTTTCTGTTGCGTCGGGTTAACCACCGTCATACTGGCCAAGCTTGCCCTTATAAAAGGCCGCTGGCTTGCCATCAGACTGTTTGATTGACATGACTTCACCCACAAAAATAGTGTGATCACCACCATCATACTCCGCCCAAGGCCGGCATTCCAGACTTGCCAGAGATTGCGCCAAAAGCGGTTGTCCATAGGGGCCAAAATCCCAATCACAATTGGCAAATCGGTTGTTTTCAGCACCTGAAAAAACCTTGCATAGATCCAACTGATCTGCCGACAGGATATTTACCGCAAAACCGCCAGCGCGCTTGAACAACGCCAATCTCTCATTCCGGTTATCAAGTGACCACAGGATCAGCGGCGGCGTCAATGAAACCGAATTGAACGAATTTACCGTCAGACCATATGGAACATTGTCAGGCCCGGTCACGGTGACAATTGTAACCCCGGTTAAATATTGACCCATTGCCCCCCGCAATGCCGCGCTTGCCACAGATTGATCGCTGGAAATAGCAGGTTTTGTCATTAAGGCCTCACCATAGGAAAAAATAAACGGCAGTATCGCAACCCTTGGATTACCGAAAATCCGATCAAAACCGCAGAGTTTACCGAATACCGCTGATAGCTTCTAGCACGCCGAACCCAAGGTCGTCATCTAGGCTTGCGAAAGTTTCTGAAAATCGTCTTGATCTGGCGTTCTGATACCACTTCTGCAAGGACAACAGCCAGAAAAATCAGGATACAACCAAAAACCGCCAGCAGAACAAGCGTCTCGCCAAGTAACCACCAGCCAAAAAAAGCAGCAAATACAGACTCAAGTGACAGGATAAGGGCTGCCGCGGGGGCGGTGGTGTGACGCTGCGCCACAAGTTGGATGGTAAAGCCAAGCCCCACCGCGACAATGCCAGCAAAGGCGAGCTGGGGTAACATCGGCAAAAAATCACCCGGTGCTGGCGCCTCAAGCGGCAACATCACCAATCCGGCGATGAGCGCGGTCACAATCGATTGCAGTACTGACAGCTGAAACGGGGCATTTATTTTTGTCATTACTGACTGGATCAACAAGATATGTCCGGCCCAAAAGAACGCACCACCGACGATCAGCAAATCACCAAATTGCGCTGATAGACTAGACGTGCCAGATAGAAGGAAACTACCAACCAACGAGATAACGACAGCAGGCCAGATATTCATCGCCACATAACGGCGCAAAAAAACTGCTGCAATCAATGGCACTAGCGGCACATAAAGCGCTGTTAGAAACGCCGCATTGGCAACATTCGTGTAAATAAGTGCGGTTTGCTGAAGCCCGATCCCGCCAAACATAAAAAGACCCAGCCCAAAGGCGCCCCAACACAGCCTGCGATCCTTAACCATAGCCGACATGAGGCTGACCTTGCGCGCCTCCCAAATAGCCAACGGCACCAGCACCAGCGTGCCAATGACATAGCGGCCAAAGGTAAAGCCCATCGGCCCGATGGTTTCCATTCCAGTCTTTTGCGCAATAAACGTCGCGCCCCAAAACAGGGCCGCGCAGCACATAAGGACATTTGCCATCGTGCGCGACATTCCATCTCCAATCCAATTTCATTCAGCAAATAGGCCAAGACGCCGCGATCATATCATCACGCAATGGTGCCTGCACCAATGCGCCTGCACCCATGCGCCTGCAAAAGCACCCTTGCGTCTGCTGGGCAATCGCCCCGAACGGCAACTGCAATCCTAAACATAACAGAAAAAATGGAGGCCCGGACCGGAATTGAACCGATGTACACGGTTTTGCAAACCGCTGCATAACCACTCTGCCACCGGGCCGCAAGAAGGCTATGCGCCGGTGATATACGATGATTTTGATCAGGTCAACGATCTAAACTATCTGCATAGTCGAATCCGGTCGCAAAATTAGAAAGTTCTAATTCAAAAGTTAATGCTGATAATTTTACTGTGCTTTGAAAAACACAATCGACGCGAGATGCAGCCCCGTGACAAGACACCGACGCAACCAGTTTGATCGCCCTGTAGCAGCAGGATTTTCCCTTGTCGAATTGATGATCGCCATGACATTACTGGCATTGGTAAGCGTTGTTGGCCTTCAGATCATGCAGCTAAGTGAGACCAGCTTTACGCAAGGCAGAACCCAACTCAACATTCAGCAAAAAAATCAGGCGATCAGCGCCTTTATCAAAGATGACTTCAAAAATGAAACGCTTGGCGATCTGGCCTTTGACACAGGCACCGGCTTTCATTTTTATGATTTTTACAAAGCCACAAAATCTCCCTATGGGTACAGCGATGCGTTTACCGAAACAGCAAAGCTGCCAGACAGCAAATGCGGCCTCAAACCATATGTTGCAACGATCACGTCAGCCGAGGAACAGGATTTCATTCAGCAGAAAATGCATTACAGCAGCGTTCATAAGGGCTGGGAAAGTGGGTGGATTGGCGGCTCTGCCTCGCCGACAAATGGATGGGCATGGGATAGCGGGCCAGAGGCCGGGCAAAAGTTCTGGCAGGGCGGCCCGTTTGATTACGGAATACGAAAATCTGATGATGCCGAATTGCGCGTCACAAGTGTGGCACCTGAACAGGTTGATCCGCTTTATTCGACAGTGCCTGACCGCGTTGCGTTTCGCCGTAAAAAAAACGTCTGGTCAAATCCGCTCGATGAATTTCACTATAATAATTTTTCTTACGGGCTGTTGGGCAGTGACACTTGTAACGATCCAAAAAACCTCGGCTATTGCCAGCCACTGCAATCCAGATTTCAAACGCGCCTTGGGACGGTGGGCGGACCCGGGCAGGGGCTGTGGTTTGCGATGAGTGACAATCTCTATCCATGCCGCGGCAAATGGCTTTTCAGCATTTGCGGCCATTACTTCGAGTGGGGCGGGATGAGCAACGATCCCGACATTACAATCGCCAATCGCGTCGCAGTTGATGTTGCAACACACCGCGAATATTGTCAGCTTGAATAGCTATCATTCTAGCCGTATAAGGGGGTAAGGACCTGCGCGGCATTTCGGCAAATGCAGGAAAAAAAGATGACCCACCACAAAATCAACAATGAGTGACCACAAGATGAACCAGACCGCGTTTGAAACCGCCCGCAAAATGATGGTCGATTGTCAGATCCGCCCGTCAAAAGTTACCGACCAAAAGGTACTAGATGCGTTTTTGACAGTCCCCCGCGAGGCGTTTGTCGGCAAACATCAAAGAGCCGTTGCCTACATCGACGAAGACTTACCGCTACCGGGCGGGCGTATTTTGATGGAACCAATGGTTTTGGCCAGATTGATACAGGCGCTTGAGATCAGAGCTGGCGACAGTGTTCTGGTGGTTGGCGCCGGCAGTGGCTACGGCAGCGCCATCATCGCGCATCTTGCCGGATCGGTCATAGCCGTTGAGACCCGCGCACAGCTTGTTGAAAAGGCGCAAGAAATCCTTGTAAGCCACGGCGTTGACAATGCGGCTGTAATTAAGTCACGGCTTGTTGATGGCTATGCAGAAGAGGGGCCTTATGATCAAATTCTGGTTGAAGGCAGCGTTGAAATGATGCCCGAATCCCTGCTTCAACAGCTTGGCCCAAAAGGCAAGCTGGCGGCGGTATACCGTCCAGCCGACGCCCCAATTGGTGTGGCTAGTCTGTGGATGCGATCAGGCGGTAACTTTGTTCGCAAGCCACTTTTTGATGCTTGTGTGCCGAACCTCGATGAATTTAACAAAAAACCCGAATTTACCTTTTAAAAAAGATTGGTAAAACAAATCATGTCTATGCTGAAAATTCGCCAAAACATTACCGCCGCGCTTTTGTTTGGATGCATGGGAATGTCTGCATCGCCAGCAATCGCGATATCGCTTGAAGATACGCTTCGTGCCGGTTTGGAAAACTCAACCGCACTGGCAGCGGCGCGCCAAAGCTGGGTGGCCATGCGAGAAGCCATCGGGACCAACACAGCGACCAGTGATCTTACGGCCAGATTGACCGGCACCGGTACGGCTGGCGCGACCGATAGCAATGATGGTGCGGGGTATAAACAATCAAACTCGATAACAACTGGCGTTACCCTGTCTAAAAACCTCTATGATGGCGGCCAAACCAAAGAAAAAACGCTGCTTGCCCAGATTAATCTTGAGATGGCAACAGCAAATTATGCCAAAACCGAACAGGCTGTTATTCTTGGCACAATCGAGACTTATCTGAATGTCGTAAAAGCCCGCCGCGAGGTTGCGCTTCACGCGCAAAACCTAACCCGGTTAAAGGCGCATGTTGACGCATCGCGCATTCGCGTTGAAGCCGGCGCCGCAACACCAACGCGTCTGGCCGAGGCGCGGGCGCGGTATGCGCGGGCGCAATCTGATGAAATACTGGCGAAAACGCGATTGACCAATGCCGAAGATAGCTATCGCTCGTTAACTGGCAGAAACGCCGGTGACCTTGGCAAACCATCCATCAGCGGTGACCTGCCGACTGACCTGCTGGACGCTGAAACAAGGGCGCAGGCTGACCATCCGGACATTTTGTCAGCACGTGCTGCCGAGCGTGCCGCCAATCAGGCGTTTAACACGTTGCAGGCAGGGGTTCGGCCAACATTGGCCTTGAGCCTGTCCGCCAACACCAAAGCCGCAACAGGCACTTCGCAAGACAAGGACGAACTCGCGGCTCAGCTGGTGTTTTCATCACCATTATTGTCGACTAATGCAACACGTTCAACAGCCCGCAAAGTCGCTGCCAGCTACAGGCAGGCAAAGCTAGACCGAGCCGAGGCGACGCGAAAGGTCGGAGTTGGCGCGCGTGAAGCGTTTCGGAACTGGGAGGCAACTGCAATCCGGCTTGCGGCGGTTTCAACCGAGATTGAGGCCTTCCGCTTGGTCGCCAAAGGAATTGCCAGCGAGGCGCAGTTTGGACAAAAGACCACGCTTGATCTGCTTGATGCGGAAAAGGATGTGAATGACGCTGAATTGAGCCTTGTGACGGCCGAGCATAATCAATTGCTGGCTGCATTCCGTTTAAAGGCTGCGATCGGCGGCCTTACAGCTGAAAAGCTGGGCCTTGGCGACGTTCTTGGGGCATTATCCGATATGCCTGCGCCGCAAAACCCGTTTTACACGACATTCCCTTTCCAGCGCCGAACCACCACCGACTAGATGGCGGTTTTTAAGGGGCTATCCGGTATTTTTGCGACTGGGCCGACCTCTTGGGTGCTGCACCGCCGTGAACCGCGAGGGGTTGGTGTTTTACAGCTAGGTGATATTGTTTGGCGCGCCCCTGACACTAGCGAGGGAAATAGGACTGCCAGTAAGACTGCCAGTAAAAACACGAGTGAAACCATAAGTAAAATTGGGGCTAATGGTTATTTGCCGGACATTATCATCCTCGAGGATGTCGTGCTTAACCCCCGCGAAACGCATGAACCGGTTGAATGGCAAACCCCAAATGACCAAGAAAACCGTCTGGGAACCGACAGCAAACAGCCAGCCACATCGCAAGATTATTCCAGCCCAGTGCGGCATGACGCGCTGAAATCACGCCTTCGCCGTAAGCTTCATGCACAAATTGACCGTTGGCTTGACGAGAATATAGCTAATTTGGTTGATGATGCGTTGCAAGCCACCCCACAAAGTCGTACAAAACCTGTCGATAAATCAAAATAAACTCTTCATCTAGGGGTGATCACTTTAGATGATTAAATAGGCGTTTTAACATGACGACTGACAGGCACTCCGCATTTTTGTCGTCCAACCAATGATAATGACCCATCTGGAACCATGACCGAGCCAACCTTAGCAAAGACCTATGACCCGAAATCCATCGAAGCGAACTGGTATGAAACATGGCTAGATAGCGGTCATTTTGCCTGCGCGCCTGACTCAAAGGCAACGCCCTACACGATTATGATGCCGCCGCCAAACGTGACTGGCAGCCTGCATATGGGGCATGCGCTGACCTTTACTTTGCAGGATTTGCTGATCCGGTATCATCGGATGGCTGGACGTGACACGTTATGGCAACCTGGCACCGACCATGCAGGCATTGCCACGCAGATGGTGGTCGAACGCCAGCTGGCTGCCCAAAACATCGCGCGCCGTGATCTTGGCCGTGACGCATTTATTGAAAAAATTTGGGAATGGAAGGCCGAGTCTGGCGGCATGATCCATAAACAGCTGCGCCGCCTTGGTGCGTCTGCCGATTGGCAGCGCGAACGTTTTACCATGGATGATGGCCTGTCGGCGGCTGTGATTAAAACATTTGTGCAAATGCATCGTGAAGGATTGATTTACCGCGACAAGCGTCTGGTCAATTGGGACCCGAAACTAATGACCGCGATTTCCGATCTCGAGGTCGAGCAGATTGAACAAAAAAGTTCAATGTGGCATCTTAAATACAAGATTGAAGGCACTGAAAACGAATATATTTCTATTGCTACAACGCGGCCTGAAACAATGCTTGGTGATGGCGCGGTCGCGGTTAATCCTGACGATGAGCGTTACCAGCATTTGATTGGCAAGATGGCAATTTTGCCATTGTCAAACCGGCCAATTCCGATTGTTGCTGATGAATATGCCAAAATGGACAAGGGCTCAGGCGCGGTGAAAATCACGCCGGCGCATGATTTCAACGATTTTGAAGTTGGCCGCCGGCATGGCCTGCCGCTGATCAATTTGATGACGGCAACAGCATCAATGGAATCGATTCCCGAAATCCCGGAAAAATATCAGGGGCTTGATCGTTATGACGCCCGCCGCCAGATTTTGGCTGATCTAGACGCCCAAGGGCTTGTTGAACGCGAAGAGATCGTTGAAAACGTTGTTCCGCACGGCGATCGGTCCGGCGTTGTTATCGAGCCTTGGTTGATGGATCAATGGTATGTGAACGCTGAAGAACTCGCCAAACCAGCCATTAAAGCGGTTGAAGAGGGTCGCACCAAATTTGTTCCTGAACGCTGGAACAAGACCTATTTCGAATGGATGCGGAATATCCAGCCTTGGTGTATTTCGCGCCAGCTCTGGTGGGGACACCGGATACCAGCATGGTATGGCCCTGACGGACAGGTGTTTGTCGAGGCGAATGAGGCCGATGCCATTGACGCCGCCGCCAAGCATTATGGCAAGACGGTCCCGTTAACCCGCGATGAAGATGTCTTGGATACATGGTTCTCAAGCGGGCTATGGCCGTTTTCAACCCTTGGCTGGCCAGATCAGACGGCAGAATTAAAGCGTTATTATCCGGGTGATGTTCTGGTCACCGGCTTTGATATCATCTTTTTCTGGGTTGCCCGCATGATGATGATGGGCATGCATTTCATGGATGGTGAAGTGCCGTTCCGCGAGGTTTATATCCACGCGCTGGTCCGCGATGAAAAGGGTCAGAAAATGTCCAAATCCAAGGGCAATGTTCTCGATCCGCTTGAGCTTATCGACCAATATGGTGCCGATTCCTTGCGCTTTACCTTGGCGGCAATGGCAGCGCAGGGACGTGACATCAAAATGTCGACAACGCGTCTGGAAGGCTATCGGAATTTTACCACGAAAATCTGGAATGCCTGCCGGTTTCTGCAAATGAACGGTTGCACCCGATCAGCCTCGATTGACCTTCGGACTGTAAACGAACCGATCAACAAATGGATTGTCTCCGAATATAGCGATGCCATTGAAAAGACCACCAAGGCCATCGAGCTGTACCGGTTTAATGAAGCGGCGGACGCGCTGTATCATTTTATCTGGAATTCCTATTGCAACTGGTACGTCGAGCTGATCAAGCCTAGTCTGAATGATGACAACGCCAGCGCTGCCGCCGAAACAAGGGCCACAGCCAGCACGATTTTGGCTGGAACCTTGCGTTTGCTGCATCCGTTTATGCCGTTCCTGACCGAAGAATTGAACCGTGAAATCTTTGCCAGTGACGATTTACTGATCGGTGCAAGCTGGCCCGCACCGCTTGGCGCAGATGAGGGCGATGCGGTCAGTGAATTGCGGTTTGTGATCCAACTCATTACCGAAATTCGTTATATCCGCGCTGAAATGAACGTTCCATTATCGGCCAAGCCGGTGCTAAATATCCGCGGTTGCACTGAACTTCAGCAGCGCGCAATTGACAACCAGCAGGCCGCCTTGCTGCGGCTTGCGCGCCTCGATGGCATCACAATCGTCGACAGCTTTGTCAACGGCAGCGCGCGCGGCAGTGTCGATGGAATGGAAATCGGTCTTCCGTTAGCCGATATTCTGGATTTGACTGCCGAAGCGGCACGCCTCAACAAAGAAATTGCCAGCGTTACTGGCGAAATTGAGAAAATAGCGAAAAAGCTCGACAATCCGGGCTTTATTGCGAAGGCTCCCGAAGATGTTGTGGCGGAAAACCGCCGGCGTCTTGACGAGGAAAATACACGCCTTAATGGCCTAACAGCTGCCTTGAAACGGCTTGGATAAGCCCAAGACAGCGATCTGATAAGGCCGCGGATGCGGCCGGTGACTTTAAAGGAGAGTTTAAAAATGCCTGACAGCATCAAGCCTATCGACAAAAGCAATCTGCCAAGCCGCCATGTTTCGGTTGGCCCTGAAAAGGCGCCACACCGTTCATATTACTATGCAATGGGCATGACCGAAGAAGAGATCAACCAGCCGCTAGTTGGTGTTGTATCAACATGGAACGAGGCCGCACCTTGTAATATCGCATTGGCCCGACAGGCGCAGGCAGCGAAACGCGGTGTTCGTGAACATGCTGGCACGCCGCGCGAATTCACCACGATTACCGTTACCGACGGTATTGCGATGGGGCATGCGGGCATGAAGTCTTCGCTGGTCAGCCGTGAAGTTATCGCCGACTCGATTGAACTGACCGTGCGGGGACATTGTTATGATGCGATTGTCGGGCTGGCTGGCTGTGATAAATCATTGCCGGGTGTGATGATGGCAATGGCGCGGTTAAATGTGCCATCAGTTTTCATGTATGGCGGCTCGATCCTGCCGGGACGGTTCAAGGATAAAGACGTAACCGTTCAGGATGTGTTTGAAGCGGTTGGCGCGCACGCAGCCGGCAATATGTCTGACGAAGATTTGCATGAGCTGGAATGCGTTGCCTGTCCAAGCGCAGGGTCATGTGGCGGCCAGTTTACCGCGAACACAATGGCGTGTGTTTCTGAGGCGATTGGTCTTGCGATCCCCGGTTCAGCCGGTGCCCCAGCACCTTATGAGTCGCGTGATGAGTATGCCTATCATTCAGGCCGGATCGTCATGGATTTGGTGCGGGCGAATTTGCGGCCGCGTGACATCCTGACCCGCAAAGCCTTTGAAAATGCCGCCACCGTTGTGGCAGCATCGGGCGGATCAACCAATGCTGGCCTGCATTTGCCAGCGCTTGCCTCAGAATGTGGCATTGATTTTGACCTGCATGACGTTGCCGAGATTTTCAAGAAAACACCGTATATCGCTGATTTGAAACCCGGCGGGCGTTATGTTGCGCGCGATATGTACGAAATTGGCGGCGTACCGATTTTGATGAAAACCCTGCTTGATGGCGGTTTTCTGCATGGCGACTGCATCACCGTGACCGGCAAGACCATTGCCGAAAACCTAGCTGATGTGAAGTTCCCGACAAATCAGGATGTTGTCCGCACAACTGCAGATCCACTGTCGCCAACTGGCGGCGTTATTGGGCTTCGCGGCAATCTGGCTCCAGAAGGCGCAATTGTAAAAGTCGCCGGTATGAAAACCCTCAAATTCACCGGCAAGGCGCGATGCTTTGATTGTGAAGAAGATGCGTTTTCCGCGGTTGAACGCCGTGACTACCAAGAAGGGGACGTTCTGGTAATCCGCTATGAGGGCCCAAAAGGTGGCCCGGGAATGCGCGAAATGCTGGCAACGACCGCCGCACTTTATGGGCAGGGCGCTGGTGACACGGTCGCCCTGATCACAGATGGGCGTTTTTCGGGCGCAACACGCGGTTTTTGTGTCGGTCATGTCGGCCCAGAAGCAGCTGTTGGGGGGCCGATAGGCCTATTGCAGGATGGTGACACCATCACCATTGACGCCGAAACTGGCACGATCGAGGTCGATCTTGACGAGGCCGAACTTGCCAAGCGCCGCGCCGCATGGCAGCCGCGCGGAACCGACTATAATTCGGGGGCAATCTGGAAATATGCACAGACTGTAGGCTCTGCCGAAAAAGGCGCGTTGACGCATCCGGGCGGCAAAGCTGAAACCCATATGTATGCCGACATCTAAATCGTCGGGTGCATTTGAAAAAAAGCCGGGTCAGATTGATCCGGCTTTTTTATTTCAGGCGCAATTGATATGAGATACGAGGCATTAGGCGCGAAGCTGGCACCAGATAGGCGTATGGTCAGACGGTTTTTCCAACCCGCGCGGGGCACGATCAATGCCAACATCCTCAAGGCGATCAAGCGCCTCTGGCGAAAGCAGCAAATGATCAATCCTTACGCCGTGATCGCGCTGCCATGCGCCCGCCTGATAATCCCAGTAACTATAGAAAACCCCGCTGGGATTAAGGCTGCGCAGGGCGTCGGCATAGCCTTTGTGCAAGAGCTGGCGAAACGCCCCGCGGCTTTCCGGCCGGGTTAAGGCATCACCGGCCCATCCAGCCGGATCATAGCAGTCAATATCATCGGGAATAACGTTGAAATCGCCGCCAAGCACAACTGGCCTCTCATCGCCAAGCAATGTCATGGCACGCGCCTCAAGGCGCGCCATCCAGCCAAGCTTATAGTCAAATTTAGGGCCGGGGGCAGGGTTACCATTCGGCAGATAAATCGTTGCCACCCTCACGCCATTGATGGTTGCCTCCATATAGCGTGCCTGTTCATCCGCATTGTCGCCATCCAGCCCAACGACGACATCCTCAATGGGGAACCGGCTCGCAATTGCGACACCGTTATAGCTTTTCTGGCCATGAAAAGCGACGTGCCAGCCAAGGTCGGCAAAGGCTGAAACCGGAAAATTCACATCCTGCGATTTTGTTTCCTGAATTAACAAAACATCAGTGGTATCACCGGCCAACCAGCCAGTGACAATATCCAGCCGCGCCTTAATCGAATTCACATTCCAGCTAGCGATCCGCATTGCCGTTAAACAGAAAATGACGTGCCGCAACCGCATGATGCAGTTGCATTAGGATTGGTCACGGCAAAATATGACCCCATCAAATCCTGCACATAATCCAGTTCGGCATGGTCGATCAGTTCCAGCGACATATCGTCGACAACGACTTCTACCCCATATGCGTGAAAAACAATGTCATCATCGCTGCGGCTTTGATCAATGCTGAAATCATATTGAAAGCCCGAGCACCCACCGCCTAGCACGGCCACGCGGAAAAAGCTGCCGGCAGGCTCGCCCTCTAGCAATTGCGTAATCCGCCCTGCGGCAGCCTCACTAAGGCCAAACACACCCTGGTTTTGCGGTGCGGGTACGGCAGTATCAGTCGAAAAGTTATTTTGCTCGCTCATTGCTTTGCCTGCCTTTGACGGTCATTGGCTGGGACGGCAACCCTAGGGGGCTTGCGCGCTTTTACGCCACTATCCGAATATGGCCCCAGATCGCGCACAAATCAAGATCACATGCAGATCAGGATTACCCGATTAGCATCCGATGACGGGGTGGGCTGACCTGCGGAGTGATTGCGGTTTTTCTCGGCAACGCCTACAGTAAGCGCAGCGGATACAATAAACGCAGCGGATAGAGGCGATGGTCGGAACTGGCATTAACGATCTTGGATTTGTTCGTGTCATCGTCTGGAAGAGTGAGCCAATCAAATGAACCAAATAGATGGGACAGGTGCCAATTGACCGAAATTGTTGAACATCGCGCCCTCCAGCCTTATGCCTGCCACGGCCCGGCAAGTCGCGGCCGCATGCTTGATGAGCAGGAACATAATTCCCCGACTAGCCGCACCCCATTTCAGCGTGACCGTGACCGCATTATCCATTCCGGTGCGTTTCGCCGCCTCAAGCACAAGACCCAAGTCTTTGTTTACCATGAAGGTGATTATTTTCGCACCCGTTTGACCCATTCGCTGGAGGTTGCGCAGATTGCACGATCAATGGCACGCGCGCTTGGCTTGAACGACGATCTAGCCGAGGCTGTCGCGCTTGCACATGATCTCGGCCATACGCCGTTTGGTCATGCGGGCGAAGATGCTCTTGACCGGTTAATGGCCGATCATGGTGGATTTGATCACAACGAACAGACTGTGCGCGTTCTCACCCAGCTGGAACAGCGTTATGCCGGTTTCAATGGCCTCAACCTGTCATGGGAAACTCTTGAGGGTGTCGTAAAGCATCACGGGGCTATCAAGGATCGCAGCAGCCTTCGGCCAGCGATTATCGCGGTGGATAAGGCGATGGATTTACAGCTGGAGGCTCACTCATCGGCCGAAGCGCAACTTGCTAATCTGGCTGATGACATTGCCTATCTATCGCATGATTTTGACGATGCGCTGCGTGCCGAGCTGTTTCATATTGATGATATCCGGTCTTTACCACAGGTCGGAAAGGCCCTTGCAGATATCGAATCCCGTCATGGCAAGCTAGAACTCGGCCGCGTAACGCACGAGCTGGTGCGCCGGCTTATATCGGTGTTTGTTGAGGATATGCTTGCTGTTTCCACCATTAACCTTGCCGCATTAAACGCCAAGACGGTGGATGATATTCGCGGTCACACCAAGCCGGTGATCGGCTTTTCCCCTGAAATGGCGGCAGATCTTGAGGGCTTACGAGCCTTCTTATTTAAAAATATGTGGCGGCATTACAAGGTGAACCGGATGACCAGTAAAGCAAAACGGGTGGTGACAGATCTGTTTGATTTGTTTATGTCCGAACCGAACACATTACCGAGTGATTGGCAGTTTTATGAAAATCAGCCTTTGAGTGACATGACAAGGACAGATCGGGCTCGTATTATCGCGGACTATATCGCCTCGATGACCGACCGATATGCCATTGTCGAGCATGAACGCCTGTTCGACCTCGGCCCCATTTTGAGATAATTCCCGCTTGCGGATAGAGAAAAGACCTGAATTGATGAATATTTTTTCCTGCTTTGAAGCCGAGTTTCAAACGATTATCAGCAATCTCGTCGCCACCAAACAAGTGGTGGCTGGTCTTGATACCAGCCGGGTTGTTTTTGAATTGCCGCGTGATGAAAGTCACGGCGATATCGCCACCAATGCCGCCATGGTTCTGGCAAAACAGGCGGGGAAATCACCGCGTGACCTCGCCAGCTTATTCGCTAGCGAGTTGGAAAAGATTGACGGGGTAATTGCGGTCGAAATCGCTGGGCCAGGCTTTTTGAACTTACGCATTGAAACACGTCTATGGACCCGCGAGATCGCCGATATTCTGGCAGCTGACCTGCACTACGGAAAAAGCGAAATCGGGGCTGGAAAGCCGGTCAATATTGAATTTGTCTCGGCCAACCCGACTGGCCCCTTACACGCCGCCCACGCCCGCGGTGCGGTGATTGGCGACGCCCTAGCAGGATTGATGGAATTTTGTGGCTGGAACGTCACACGCGAATATTACATCAATGATGCTGGCGGTCAGGTCGATGTGCTCGCACGCTCAACTTATCTGCGCTATTGCGAGGCGCTTGGCCACGATATTGGCGAAATTCCTGCCGGTCTTTACCCGGGGTTATATTTGCGCGAGGTTGGCGAGGCGCTTGCGGCACGTGATGGTGATTTGTATCTCGACAAAGCCGAGGATGAATGGATTGCACCGCTACGCAGCTTTGCCATCGACGCCATCATGACCGGGATCAAAACCGATCTGTTAGCGCTTGGCATTAAAATGGATCAATTCTCGTCTGAGCGCGCCTTGGTCAGCTCGGGTGCGGTACAACGCGCGATTGATAAGCTGCAGCAGGATGGCCATCTCTATCAGGGCGTTTTACAGCCGCCAAAAGGAAAAGAGCCTGAAGATTGGGAACCGCGCGAACAATTACTGTTTAAAGCCAGCGCCTTTGGTGATGACACCGACCGGCCGTTGCAAAAATCGGATGGCACATGGACATATTTTGCTGCCGATGTGGCCTATCATCTCGACAAGCTGGATCGCACAAAAGGCCCGTTGATCAATATTTTTGGCGCTGATCACGGCGGCTATGTCAAACGCATGACCGCAGCCGTTGCCGCATTGTCCGGCCAGCAAGATATGCTCGATATCAAATTATGCCAGCTAGTCAATCTGCTTGATAATGGGCAACCGGTCAAAATGTCGAAACGTGCTGGCACCTTTGTCACGGTTGAAGATGTGATCGCGGCCGTTGGCGCCGATGTCATCCGGTTTATTATGCTGACCCGTCGCAATGACCAGACATTGGATTTTGATTTTGCAAAAGTTACCGAACAATCACGCGACAACCCGGTTTTCTATGTTCAATATGCACATGCTCGGGCTTGCTCGGTCATTCGCCAGTTCGAAAAAGACCAAGTCATTCCAGCAAGCGCAAATCTTGATCTGATTAGTGATCCGGCTGAATTGGCTGTTGTTAAAATGCTTGTTGGCTGGCCGAAACTAGTCGAATCTGCCGCAATGGCGCATGAGCCGCATCGTATTGCCTTCTATCTTGTTGATCTTGCTAGCCGGTTTCACTCATTGTGGAACGCCGGACGAGAGAACCCATCATTGCGCTTTATCTTGGATGATGATACGCCAACAACTGCAGCGCGCATGCATCTTGTTCAGGCAACAAGTTTCGTTATTCGGACAGGTTTAAATGTGCTATCCATTAAAGCCTTAGAGGAAATGTAGAGCGCGCGATGAGCGATCAAGATCAACAGGTGAGTGGCGTCAATTGGGGATGGTTCGCCGTTCTTGCCAGCATTGTCGTCGTTGTTGGCATGACCACCTATTTCATGCTGCCCGGTCTTATCTCAAAAACAGCGAGTGATGTAACCATTGTTAAGGCTGTTGATGGGCCGATCAAGGTCAAACCAGCCGAGCCGGGCGGCGAAAAAATTGATCATCAAGATTTGCTAGTTGTCGATATTCTAAAGGGCGGTAACAAATCAGACGCCCAAGTTGAGTCACTGCGCCCCGCCGCACCAAGCCCCGAGCCACCACCGGTCATTGAGACCGATCCAAATACCGCAATGCCCGCTGCGTCAGCAACGGCCGAGCCTAATCTGGCCATGCGCGCCGATCCGGCAACGCCTGTCACGCCGCAGCCGGATACAGAGCCAAAAAAATCATTGCCGAAGACCAAGCCGGTCAAGGCCAATACACCGAAAAAGCCAAATAGCGATGACCCGGCGCAAATAGCGGCAAAGCCAGAGCCAGCCGCAAAATCTGAGGATAAGGCAACCAATCAGTCAAAGGCAAAAAAAGCCGCCATATCGAAAATCAAAAAACGCGTGATCGTCATTGAGGGCGATACGCCGCTTTACATGATCCAGCTGGCCGCGTTTCGGAGTGCCGCTAAAGCCGATGAAATGGCAAAAATCCTGTCGGCGAAACACAAATCTCGACTGAGTGATGTCGAGCTTGAGACCATGCAGGTTGACACAGGCAGCAATGGTGTTTTTTACAGAATCGTAAGTGTGCCTTTGCCGCGCGCCGATGCGGATAAGATATGCGGCGTTTTGCGCCGGTCAGGCCAAGACTGTTTTCTGCGGAAATTCACCCAACCAAATCCCTGATTTACATAATAAAGATTGATCAATCTCCGAACCAATTGTGAACTGGCATCATTACACTGATTATGACCGATTTCGAAGACAGCTTCAGCGACGATAAGGCACCGCAAGACCCGGCACAGCAATTGGCGTTATTCGTCAATCTTGACGGATTTGAAGGGCCGATTGATCTGTTGCTCACTCTGGCCCGCGACCAAAAGGTTGATCTCACCAAAATTGCCATTCTGCCATTGGCGGAACAATATCTGGCCTTTGTGAATGACGCGCGCGAACTCGATCTGGAAATTGCCGCTGATTATCTTGTCATGGCGGCATGGCTTGCTTATTTGAAATCTCGGCTGTTATTGCCTGACCCAGAGCCCGAGCAGGCTGAAGAAATGGTCGATATGGCAGACGCGCTGCGCTATCAGCTATTACGGCTTGAGGCAATGCAGCAAGCCGCCAAACGTATCTCCTCGCTTCCACGCCTTGGCCAGCAACGCTTTGCCCGCGGTGCCCCCGAACAGTTTGCAAGCACCAGCGAGGCCATTTGGACCGCAACATTGTATGATTTGCTGTCATGTTACGGCGATATCCGGTCGGCGGAAGATACCGAGACCTTGACCATCGCTGCGACGCGGCTATTTTCGGTCGAGGAGGCGGCCAAACGCCTGCGTAACCTGATCGGCAGCAGCCCAGACTGGACAGTTTTACAGCATTTTTTACCAGCCGGCCTGCAATCACCGATGGATTTACGCTCGGCAACAGCGTCTCATTTTGTCGCATCACTGGAATTGGCCCGCGAAGGCGTGCTAAGACTTCGGCAAGACACTCACTTTGCGCCGCTTTATATGAAAGTTAGAGACTAGAATGACCGTGCTGTCACCGCTACAAGATTGCGCCGCCACAATCGAGGCCCTGATCTTTGCTTCTGATCGGCCAGTCCGCGAGCGCGAACTCATCGTCCATTTACCAGAAAATATCGAGATCGCTAACGTTATCGCACTGGTTTCGGCACGTTATGACAGCACAAGCGGCATCGAGCTGTGCAAAGTCGGCGATGGCTGGGCATTTCGCACCAAAGCCGAAATTGCCGAACGGTTGAGCCAGCATAAACAAATCGAGCGCCCTTTATCGCGCGCCGCACTAGAAGTGCTGGCGATCATTGCCTACCACCAGCCGATTACCCGCGCTGAAATTGAAGAGATTCGCGGGATAAGCCTGTCAAAAGGCACGATGGATATCTTGCTTGAACTTGGCTGGATTAAACCACGCGGACGCCGCCGCACGCCGGGTCGCCCGTTGACTTGGGGAACCAGCCCAGCGTTTCTGGATCATTTTGGTCTTGGCGATATCACTGATTTACCGGGCATGGATGATTTAAAAGCCGCAGGCCTGCTTCGTAAGGGCCAGATCCTTGGCGCCTTAATGGATCACGCGCCGCAAACCGCAGAAAGTGACCATGACGAACATGATGATGAACTGGACGGCGAGCTGGACGGCGATTTCCTCGAAGATGGCTTGCTAGAGGCCGGATATGATGGAGAGCAGAATGCTTGAATTCGATCACATCCGTCACGCCTATAATGGCAGCTTGTCAGTGCGTGACGTCAGCTTTCATGTCGAGCCGGGCGAGGTGGTCTCGTTGCTTGGCCCGTCTGGTTGCGGTAAAACCACGCTATTACGTCTCGCAGCAGGGCTTGAGCAGCCGCAACATGGCAGTATCCGCCTGCATAACAACGTCATTTCCTCAGCTGATTTTGTGCAGCCACCCGAACAGCGTGGTATCGGCTATATGTTTCAAGATTATGCGCTGTTTCCGCATTTGACAGTTATCCAGAATGTTGTCTTCGGATTGACGGAAAAGGGCAGCGCGGCGACAAGGCGCGGCCTTGAAGTCCTGGGTGAGGTCGGTATCGACGGGCTTAGTGATATGTACCCGCATGAATTATCGGGCGGCCAGCAACAGCGTGTTGCATTGGCACGCGCGTTAGCACCAAATCCTGCTGTCATTCTGCTGGATGAGCCTTATGCCGGCCTTGACAGCCGTCTCCGCGAGCGTATTCGTGACCAGATGCTACATGTCTTGAAAGCCTCAAATGCGGCCGCTTTGATGGTAACGCATGACGCCGAAGAGGCAATGTTCATGTCTGACCGGATTGTTGTTCTGCGCGATGGCCACGTCGTTCAGACAGGCCGGCCAGTTAACCTATATTGCCAGCCAAGCAGCGCTTTTGTTGCTGAGTTTTTTGGCGAGGTGAACCGGGTTGAAGGTGTTGTTGCCAAAGACAAGGTCATAACCCCGCTTGGTGAGTTTCGTGCACCAAAATCACTTAGCGATGGGAGCCCGGCCAGTGTCGTCATCCGGCATGAGGCGATGTTGATCGACGCGGGAAATGATGGCGTGGTTGGCGAGGTTATGGAGTCTCGTTTGCTTGGCCGTGCATCCCTTATTCACCTGTCAGTACCAACGGGGCGCGATGTATTGCACCTCCATGCGCGGATACCCGGGCTTAACTCGATCGAGGTTGGCAGTCAGGTTCGCGTCCGGGTCGATCCGGCGCAGGCGTTCGTGTTTGCTGCGGGGAATGGCGACGAATAATCCAATATTACCGAATGAACGCACGAAACGTCTGGTTTTTTTAGGTTATAGTCACTTTTCTGGGCAGGTTAGGCCAAGGACTTCTTGTCGACAGCCAAACCCCTGTCTATAGTGCGTTGATCTGGCGGCTGAGGTTTTACCATTGGCCGGAACGAATTAGAAATGAGGACCAAAACCATGTTTGGCGGTACATTCAGTATTTTACATTGGATCGTTGTTCTTGCCGTTGTTCTGTTGCTGTTCGGCGGCAGAGGCAAAGTATCAGCGATCATGGGCGATTTCGGCAAAGGCTTGCGCAACTTTAAAACGGGCCTAAAAGGGCCGGAAGAAGAAGCTGAAGAGGCGGAAGCTATCGAAGCTGCGCCAACGCCAGCCGCAAAAAAGCCGACTGCCAAAAAAGCAGCGCCGAAAAAAGCGGCTGCTAAAAAGGCCACAGCGAAAAAAGCATCTGCTAAAAAAGCCGCCAAGAAATAGGCGCTAGGAGCAGGTAATGCTTGATATTGGCGGCTGGGAGTTCTTGGTTGTTGCCTTTGTGCTGATCATGGTGGTCGGCCCAAAGGAATTACCGAAAATGCTCCGAGGTTTTACCCGGATTATCCGTCAAGTTCGGTCCATGGCGGCTGAATTTTCGCGCGGTATGCAGGACATGGCTGATGAAGCCGAGCTTGGGGATATCAAGGGCACGCTCGACGATGTTAAACGCGGCAACCTTGCAGGGGTCGCTGATGCCATCGACCCGGGCGGCCAGTTGAAAGACTCGGTTGAGGATCTGAAAAAATCCGCGGCCGAAACTGGCCTTAAAGATGATGTTGGTGAAATCCGTGATCTGGCGGGGGCTACCGGCGACGGCATTGCTGAAAAGGTTAATGAAGCGCCGCCACATGACAAGGCCGCAAAAGACGAAACCTCCGCGAAAAAGAAGACTGGGAGCTAGGCCGCGATGGCAGAGCAGGATGCAGATAATTCTGGGCAGAATGATGGCCGCATGACGCTCATTGGTCACCTGACCGAGTTGCGTAACCGGCTAGGCATCGCATTGGCTGCGTTTTTGGTGCTGTTTTTACTTAGCGTTGCACCTTTGCCCGGAACAACCAGCAACAGTATTGCCTATCAGGTGTTTGTATTCTTGCAAGCGCCGCTGGCCGAGATTCTTCAGGAAAAAGGCGGCGGTCGGATGATTTTCACCGCGCTGCATGAAGGGTTTTTCACCCAGATTAAGGTCGGTTTCTTCACCGCTTTATGCGTAACCTTTCCGATTATCAGCATGCAGTTGTGGAAATTCATTGCGCCCGGGCTATACAAGAATGAAAAACAGGCCTTTTTGCCGTTTTTGATCGCAACGCCGGTTCTGTTTACCCTAGGCGCGGCGATGGTTTATTACATCGTGACACCGATGGCGTGGAAATTCTTTGTCTCATTCGAGATGCTTGGGGATGGCACTGCCCTGCCGATCGAGCTTGAGCCCCGCATTAGTGAATATCTTTCATTAATGATGCGGTTGATCTTTGCGTTTGGTCTCGCGTTCGAATTGCCGGTAATCTTGCTATTGCTGGCACGTGCCGGTTTGGTAACGCATCAAGGGCTGGCCGAAAAGCGAAAGATCGCTATCGTTGTGGCCTTTGTTGTTGCCGCAATTTTGACACCACCCGACGTAATCTCACAGCTATTATTGGCTGTTCCGATCATTGTTTTGTACGAATTATCAATTTTGGGGGCACGGCTGATGAGCCCGCCACCAGACACCGAGTTCGATAATAGCTAGTTAACAGGTAACGCACTGCACGCCTAATAAGGCTGTGCCGATAAAACAGCGCCGATACAGGCAACGCCCATCGAGATTAGCGATACGCAATTTGCGAAGAATAACCACAAATCAAACCTGACCAGTAAACCGAGTTTAATAATGCATGACATCCGCTTTATTCGTGAAAACCCTGATGCTTTCGACGCTGCGTTAAACCGGCGCAAGCTTGCCCCGCTGGCGAGCGAAATTCTGAAGGTCGATAGCGAACGGCGTTCCCTGCAAGCCCAAATTCAAGACATGCAGTCGCGTCGTAATCAGGCCTCAAAAGAGATTGGCACCTTAAAGGCAAAGGGCGGTGACGCAGACGCGCTGATCGCCGAGGTGAATGACATTAAAGCCAATATGCCGGCCCTCGAAAGCGAGGAGGCAAAGCTAGCTGATAGGTTAGATGCTTGGCTTCTCGAATTGCCCAATATTCTCGATGCGTCAGTGCCTGACGGTGATGACGAGACCCAGAATGAATTGATTCGCACCATTGGTGATGTGCCGCAATTTTCTTTTACGCCACGGGATCATGTTGCGCTGGGTGAGGGGCTTGGGCAGATGGATTTTGCCCTTGGTGCCAAGCTTGCTGGGGCGCGGTTTGTCGTTCTATCAGGCCAGTTAGCCCGCCTCGAACGCGCCTTGGCTGCCTTTATGCTGGATACGCACACTGCCGAATTTGGCTATGTTGAAACCCTGCCGCCAGCCTTGGTAAATAGTCAAACCATGACCGGAACTGGCCAGTTGCCCAAATTTGCCGAAGATCTCTATCGGACTGATGATAAATGGCTAATTCCAACTGCCGAAGTGCCGCTGACGAACATTGTTGCAGATGAAATTACCGACAGTGCAGTTCTGCCATTGCGGATGACCGCCTATACTCAATGTTTCCGGTCCGAGGCTGGCTCGGCTGGACGCGATACGCGCGGGATGATCCGCCAGCATCAATTCTCCAAGGTGGAAATGGTATCAATCGTTCATCCGGATCAATCAGCTGATGAACTTGACCGCATGACGTCCTGCGCCGAGGCAATTCTGCAAAAGCTGGAATTGCCCTATCGGGTGCTAAAGCTTTGTAGCGGTGATACTGGGTTTTCAGCCCAGCAAACCTATGATCTCGAAGTCTGGCTTCCGGGTCAGGATGAGGGGCGTGGTATGTATCGAGAGATTTCATCCTGCTCAAATTGCGGGCCATTTCAGGCACGCCGCATGAAAGCCCGCTTTCGTGACGCCGAAACTGGCGACACCCGGTTTTTACATACATTGAACGGATCCGGACTGGCCGTTGGTCGGACGCTGATTGCGGTTTTGGAAAATGGTCAACAAGAAGATGGAAGTATTCTTCTGCCGCAAGCCCTGCACAGCTACATGGGTACCGACCGGTTGGTGGCAAAGGCCTGATGGCAGGCGCGTCAACAAAACCCCTCGGCCGTATTTTAATCAGCAATGATGACGGCATTGATGCGATTGGGATCACGATCTTGCGTGAAATTGCGGCCGGTCTAAGCGACGATGTTTGGGTAATTGCGCCAAGCGATAATCGCTCTGGTGCGTCGCGTTCGATTACGCTTCGCCGCGACGTTGTTATCGACCAGCTAGGCCCAAAGACTTTTAAATGCTCGGGCACGCCAAGCGATTGCCTGATTTTTGGCATGGCCGAAATTCTTGACCAACCGCCCGAATTGGTTTTGACCGGCATCAATCACGGCATGAATGTTGCCGATGATATTCTCTATTCAGGGACCGTTGCCGGGGCGATGGAGGCATCATTGCTTGGCGTGCCGGCGATTGCATTGTCACAGCGCCATGGCCGTGACGACCCTATTGATTACGCCGCCAGCCGGCTTTTTGGCGACAAGGTTATTCGCCATATCCTGCAATTAGGAATCCCGCCGCGCACAGTAATGAACGTCAATTTTCCCAAGACCAATCCGGCTGAGATCAAAGGCATTAAGCCGGCGCATCTTGACCGGCACAAGCTTGGTGATGTGATCATTAAGGGCGAGGCACCAAATCATTACCGGCTCGGGCCATTGAACAGCGCCTCTGAAACCAGCGATGGCAGCGACCGTGCCGTGCTAAATGATGGCTGGATTTCGCTGACGCCACTGATGATGGATGTCACCGCGCATGCAATGCTGGATCAATTGCCGGTATTAAATCTGTCCGCAGTCACCTGACGCCATGACAAACGATTTCCAACCTCAAAAAGCGCAATTAATTATGAGCCTGCGCGGTCTGGGCATTATGGATTCGCGCGTATTGGCCGCACTTGAGCATGTGCCGCGTGAATTATTTGTACCTGCCGCATTAAGGCATCACTCTTATGAAAATTCATCACTTCCGATTGCTTATGACCAGACCATAAGTCAGCCTTATGTTGTTGCGCGCATGACCGAAGCTCTTCAGCTTGAAGGGCGTGAGCGCGTTCTTGAAATTGGCTGTGGCAGTGGCTACCAGGCGGCGATTCTGACGCATTTATGCCGGCGCGTTTATTCGATTGAACGCCTGCGCCCGTTGCTTGTTGATGCAGAAAATCGAATTCGGGATCTACGCATATCAAATATCAGCTTTCGTTTTGGCGATGGATCAAAGGGCTGGCCTGAAGCGGCGCCGTTTGATCGGATTATTCTGACATGCGGTTGCGACAAAATTCCCGACATTTTGTTGCAGCAGTTAAAAATTGGCGGCATCATGGTAGCACCAGAGGGTCATGGCAAAGCCCAAGCTCTTGTTGTCGTGACCCGGCATGAAACTGGGTTTGAACGCGTCACCTTGATGCCTGTAACCTTTGTGCCACTGATTGAGGGTGAATAAATGCCGCTAGAACTAAGGTCCGATCTTAAATCCTGTTCTGGGTTTCTATTGCTTGGCGCGGCTGCGCTCGTGCTTTCGGCCTGTCAAACGCCTAATCTTGGCCTAAACCGCACCACACCCGCGGCGGTCGTTGTGGCACCTTTGCGCCAGCCGGTTGAACCTATCCCGGCAAGTCAAATGGTAACTGTCCGCGAAAATGATACGCTTTATGGCGTTGCGACACGCTATCAGGTCACGCCGCAATCAATTATCGAGGCAAACAAGCTCTTAGCGCCTTACAATATTGTCAAAGGCCAAGCCCTAAAAATTGTCCCGCGCCGCACCCACCTCGTGCGTCCGGGTGACTCGGTTTACGTAATCTCGCAGCGCTATGCCGTTAGCCAATATCAACTGGCCCAGCTGAATGACCTTGCCCCACCGTTTGAGCTGACTGTCGGGCAAAAGTTACAATTGCCAAATAGCCTCGATTTTTCAGTTCTGGATAGCGGGCTACCTAACGGGATCAGCGGTACCAATATTGCCCAACCTGCACCGACAGCGGTCAAAAACAGCGCACCGGCTGTGCCGCGGAAACGCTTTGTTGCGCCATCATTGGCTGGAGGCTCAGGATTTAGCTGGCCGGTGGAAGGTGAGATCATCAGTGAATTCGGGCCGTCACAGCGCGGCGTTCATAATGATGGGGTAAATATCGCTGCCCAAGAAGGCAATATTGTAGGTGCGGCGGCAAAGGGGCGCGTCGCCTTTGTTGGCACTAACATCAAGAGCTTTGGCAAGCTGATCTTGGTAAAGCATGATGGCGGCATCATTACTGCCTATGCGCATCTGGGTGACATCACGGTGAAAGAAGGCGATATCGTAACCGCAGGGCAGGCGATTGGTACAATCGGCACCTCAGGCCGCGTTGATCGCCCGCAACTTCACTTTGAGATCCGCAAATCGCGACAACCGGTTGATCCCAGAAACCTGATTTCCTAGCCGGCAAAATTTGGCTTTAATTAGGCCAGTGACGCAAAGATGCTAGTGGCGCAAAGATTCTAATGCCGAAGTGATGTTTTTGTTCGAGCCGCAAGGTCTGTGATGAATTGCCATGCAACCCGGCCGGAGCGTGATCCGCGTCCAATTGACCATGCAAGCGCCTCATGGCGCACATCAATATCGCCCGCTTTGATGTTGTAATACTTAACATATTCATCAACCATCTCAAGATATGTATCCTGATCGATTGAATGAAACCCGATCCACAGGCCAAACCGGTCTGAAAGTGAAACGGTTTCCTCGGTCGTCTCAGACGGATTAATCGCTGTTGAGCGCTCATTCTCCATCATTTGCCGCGGCATCAGATGGCGCCGATTAGACGTCGCGTAGAACACAATATTATCAGGCCGGCCTTCGATACCGCCTTCAAGCGCCGCCTTTAGTGATTTATATGTGCTTTCACCACCCTCAAACGCCAGATCATCAGAAAAGATGATAAAATAGCGGTCAATTTGCGCCAGAAACGACATCAAAAACGGCAGGTCAGCAATATCCTCACGGTGAATTTCGACCAAGCCAAGATCGTGTCCATGTTCAATCACGGTGCCATGAACGGCCTTTACTAGCGATGATTTACCAGTTCCACGTGCGCCCCACAAAAGCGCGTTATTTGCCGGAAAACCGCCAACAAACCCAAGCGTGTTTGACAGAAGATTATCGCGCTGCTCGTTAACACCTTTCAACAGGCCAATATCCAGCCTGCTAATCTTTGTAACCGGCACGAGTTGGCGAACATCAGACTGCCAGACATAAGCGTCAGCCTTGACCAGCGTTTCTGGCTTCATGTCGCCCGGATAGCGACGTTCCAGCGCGTCAGCAATGCGCGTCAATTGGCCAAGAAGCAGGGCGGTATCGTCAGACATATTCATTTTTTGCTCGGTCGGATCAAGATTGTTACGGAAACTTTGTAAAAAGGGAATATGGGTCATTGCAGCAAAGCGCAAGGGCGTTTATGTTCCCAGATAGTATTTTCAACGATAATTGGAGAGATTCCAAGATGTTTATTACCCCAGCATTCGCACAATCAGGTGGCTTTGCAGAAGGCGGTTTCGGCCTGTTACCAATCCTTTTCGTGATGGTGATTTTCTATTTCCTGTTGATCCGCCCCCAGCAAAAACGGGCCAAACAACACCGGGAAATGCTTGCCGCTATCCGGCGTGGTGACAAGATCGTAACGTCAGGCGGGCTGACCGGCACTGTGGTTAAAGTGACCGACGACAGCGACACCGTAGACGTCGAAATCGCCAAGGATGTGAAAGTTCAGATTGTCCGGTCAATGATTGCTGATATCAGAGGCAAGACCGAGCCAGCAAAAAAAGCGTAACGCTGGACAGATAGGCGCCGGAGGTATTATTCGCCCGCTTTTGCGGCCGTTTATCACCGGCGCTGTCCGTCCTTATCTCTAGCCAAGAGTATTGTCATCATGTTGCAATTCCAGCTTTGGAAAAAACTGTTTATTGTTGCGATCGCCAGTCTGGGGGTCGTGTTTGCGCTGCCCAACGTGATCGGCGACAACATTGACAAAAGCTTTCTTCCCGGAAAGCAGATTAACCTTGGTCTAGACCTTCAAGGCGGATCGCATCTGCTGCTTCGCGTTGATGTTGATGCGGTCAAAAGGGAACAGCTGGAAAACCTAGGTGAGACGATCCGGCGTGATTTCCGTACCGAAAAAATCCGTTTCAGCGACCTACAAGTCAGTGAAGAAACGGTTTCGCTAAACGTTCGTAACGCTGAAGACACGGCTAAAGCCAGTCAGATTTTGACAGAGCTTGGAAACGATTACAGCGTCAGTAATGATGGAATAACCTACCGTCTTGCCTTTACCGAGGCGGGGCTGGTCCAGATGCGGACACGCACCGTTGAGCAATCAATCGAAATTATCCGCCGCCGGCTTGACCCGGAAGGTACAAAAGAGCCGATTATTCAGCGTCAAGGGGCTGATCGGGTGCTGGTTCAACTGCCCGGCGTGGACGATCCTGAGGCGGTAAAACGGCTGCTTGGTCGTACCGCAAAACTTACCTTCCAGCTGGTTGATATGCGGATCAGCGCCAGCGAAGCGATTCAGCGTGGCCGCACGCCGCCAGGCAGTATTTTAATGGAAAGCGCCAGCACAGATGGGCGCAGCTATGTCATTGAAAAGCGTGTCATGGTTAGTGGTGAAATGCTGGATGGGGCAACCGCAACCTTTGATCAGAACAATCGCCCGGCGGTCAGCTTTACCCTTAACGCAGCCGGGGCGCGGCGTTTTGGCAAGGTAACGGGCGAAAATATTGGTCGCCCATTTGCGATTATTCTGGATGGCAAGGTCGTTTCGGCGCCAACCATTCAGTCACAGATTTTTGGCAGCGGTCAAATTACCGGTGATTTCAGCGTTGCTGAAACCAATGAGCTTGCACTTGTATTGCGGGCAGGGGCGTTACCTGCACCCCTGATTATTCTCGAAGAACGGTCAATTGGCCCGGGGCTGGGTGCAGATTCGATTGCCGCCGGTGAAATTGCCGCGCTGATCGGTTTGATATTGGTGGCCGTTTACATGGTTGCCAGCTATGGCTTTTTTGGCGGACTTGCCGTTGCGGCGTTGGCGGTCAACATCATCTTAATCGTTGCTGCTCTCTCGGCTTTGCAAGCCACTCTGACACTTCCCGGTATTGCTGGCATTGTCTTGACAATGGGGATGGCAGTTGACGCCAATGTGCTAGTGTTTGAGCGGATTCGTGAAGAAATGTCCAACGGACGCTCTGCGATTGCCGCGATTGATGGCGGCTATCAACGCGCTATCTCAACGATTGTTGACTCAAACCTCACCACATTATTTGCGGCGTTATTCTTATATATTTTTGGATCGGGCCCGATTAAGGGATTTGCTGTCACGCTGGGCATCGGTATTGCAACCTCGATGTTTACGGCTGTTATGGTGACACGTTTGTTCATCGTTTTGTGGGTTGAACGCAAACGCCCCAGCAAATTTGTTCTTTAGGAAGGGGTCTTTCCGATGCGCCTTAAACTTGTTTCAAGCGACACATCAATAAACTTTCTTAAATTCCACCGGCTTGCGTTTATTTTTTCGTCAATTCTTGTCGCGGCATCAATTGGCTTGTTTGCGGTGATTGGCCTGAACCTTGGTATTGATTTCAAGGGCGGTATCCTGATCGAGGCACGAGACAAAACCGGCCCAGCAAATATTGCCGGCCTTCGCGGCGATCTGGAACAATTGGGACTTGGTGATATCAGCCTGCAAGGCTTTGGCACTGAAACCGATGTTTTGATCCGTATTCAACGCCAAGACGGTGATGAAAAGGCGCAAATCGCGGCAATTCAGCTTATTGGCAAGACCCTTGGCAGTGATTTTGATATCCGGCGCACTGAATTTGTGGGGCCGACTGTTGGTGCAGAACTGGCCGAAAAGGGAATGCTGGCGGTTGTTTGCGCGTTGTTTGCCATTATGGTCTATATCTGGTTCCGCTTTGAGTGGCAGTTCTCGATAGCAGCAATTCTGGCGTTAACGCACGATGTTTTAACGACGGTTGGGTTGTTTGCGCTGACCAGTTTTGAGTTCAACCTTGCAACTGTTGCCGCAATTTTGACCATCGCCGGCTATTCGATCAATGATACGGTGGTGGTGTTTGACCGGGTTCGTGAAAACCTGCGCCGCTACAAATCATACAGCCTTGTCGATATTTTAAACAAATCGCTAAACGAGACTTTGTCACGAACCGTTATGACCTCGGTGACCACCTTACTTGCGCTGGGTGCTATTGTTATCTTTGGTGGCGCCGTGTTGCGTGATTTTGCCATTGCGATGATATGGGGTGTGCTGATCGGTACCTATTCATCGGTTTTTGTTGCCGTAGGGTTGCTGTCACGGTTTGACCTAAAACGCAATGACGATGAAGATCACGGCGTTGAAAAGCCTGAATATGAACGATCCTAAATCACCCCATGATGGGTCGGGTGACCTTGTTAATATCCAAACCTTTGAGGCAACAGGTGACCTACAGCTTGTTCATGGCTATGGTGATCACAGTTTCCGCATTTCAGGCAATCGCTACAGCGGCTCGGTTTTACTGGGCCCGCGCAAAACTGCGATCTGGACACCACCTGCCAATCCGGCTGACCTCAAGATTGACGATATTCTGCCCGGTCTTGGCAAGGCGTTACCGCCATTATTTATTCTAGGGGTTGGCGGCGCGCCGATGGACCCAATGAATGACTTGGCGCATTACCTTCGTGAACAGGGTATCGCGCTTGAGGTCATGTCAACAGCGGCGGCCTGCCGGACATGGAATGTGCTGATGAGCGAGGGCCGCACCGCTGGCGCGGGTCTTTATGCGGTTGCCTAACCCGATCATGGTCCGATGATGCCCCATCACAGCAAATCCGAAAAAAATGACGAATAACGCCAAAACAGCCATCGCAGCATTACGCGACAATGATCATCCGCTTGGCAGACCATTGGCACTTTGTCTGATGTTTGAGACTGAAAAAGACCAATTGCTTGCAGCCTCGGTATTTGACCTTGCGATGGCGCTTGATGCGGCGCTGCATATCCCTAGCGAGTCACTGCTTGCCGCCATCCGTGTGCAATGGTGGGCCGATGCTCTGGCGGCTGAAACGCGTCATACCGCGCCACTGGTTAATCAATTGCAGGATCTATTTGAGATCAATGAAGGGCTTCGGCAACAGATCATTACGCTGATCGCGCATTGGCAATCTGCCTGCCATGATGAGGCGCGGGATAGCACCGAAGGATGGGCTGCAACATGGGCGCTCATTGCAACACGGCTTGGGCACGAAAAAGAGGCCGCAACAGCAGCTGATATCGGCCATTATTTACATCATGTTGTAAGGGGTCAGCTGGCACATGGCGGGCATAATCTCGACCAGCCGCAGATCATTGCCTTGCGCCGCGATGATGCTGGCAGAAAACGGTCATGGCTATATCTGGCTGGCTGTTTCCTGCGCTACATGGCGCGGCCGGCAGCTGATGTTTCCCATCCGGCACTTGGCTGGCATATGCTGATATGGCACATCTTCAGGCCGCCCAAATAAGCTAAAACCCACAATGAATTTAAGCTTAATCCACCTTGGCGCAATTAAAATGGAGGATCACCACTGAACAAGCGCCTAGGCCAACGCGGCATCACGCCATACGGTCATATTGGTTAACGCACGTTCAGCATAGGCGGCTTTACGGTCACGCCCTTTTGGCCGTCGGCCACGTTCATTCAACGGTAATTCGGGAAACAAGCCAAAATTAACATTCATTGGCTGGAAACTATCCGCCATTGCGCCGCCGGTTATATGTGCCAGCAGCGCGCCATGCGCAGTATCAACCGGAGGTGCGACCCAGTTAAGCCCCAGCACTTCAGCCGCCGCCATTCGGCCAGCCAGCAAGCCGATAGCCGCGGATTCGACATAGCCCTCAACACCAGTGATCTGCCCAGCAAACCGCAATTTTGGTTTTGCCTTCAACCGCAATTGTTGATCAAGAAGGCGCGGCGAATTGATAAACGTATTGCGATGCAATCCACCAAGGCGCGCAAATTGGGCGTTTTCAAGCCCGGGAATTGTCTGGAATACACGCACCTGTTCGGCATATTTCAGCTTGGTCTGGAACCCAACCATATTATAGAGCGTACCAAGAGCATTATCTTGGCGCAGCTGGATGACCGCATGTGGACGCGAGCCATCATGTGCGTTGGTCAGGCCAACCGGCTTCATCGGCCCCCAGCGCAATGTTTCACGGCCCCGCGATGCCATCACTTCAATCGGCATGCAGCCGTCAAAATAGGGGGTATTTTCCTCCCATTCTTTGAAAGACATTTTCTCGCCGTCCAACAGCGCGTCAATAAAAGCCTCATATTGTGGCTGGGTCATTGGGCAATTGATATAATCCTTGCCATCGCCGCCATCGGTAGATTTGTCATAGCGCGACTGAAACCACGCTACATCCATGTTGACACTGTCAAAATGCACAATCGGCGCAATCGCATCGAAAAAAGCCAGATCATCTTCACCGCCCCAGCGGCGGATTGCCTCGGCCAGATCAGGCGATGTCAACGGGCCGGTTGCGATTATGACCTGCTGCCAATCATCGGGGATATCGCCCACTTCCTCACGCTGAACGGTGATTAGCGGATGCGCCGTAATCACGGCCTCAACTGCGGCAGAGAACCGGTCACGATCAACCGCCAGCGCGCCGCCAGCTGGCACCTTTTCAGCATCAGCCGCCTTTAGAATTAATGACCCCAAAAGCCGCATTTCCTGATGCAGAACACCGACGGCATTGGCAGTTGCATCATCCGAGCGAAACGAGTTTGAACAAACCAGTTCTGCCAGCCCTTCGCCGTGATGAGCGTCAGTTTTGCGAACCGGCCGCATCTCATGCAGCACGACCGGCACATTCAAGCTGGCAATCTGAAACGCGGCCTCGCACCCGGCAAGCCCGCCACCAATCACATGAATAGGAGCAATATCAGTCATCACGCATCACGTTCCCAAAATACGGGCAAGATAAGTGCCAGTGTGCGACCCCGGCACCTTTGCCACTTTTTCCGGGGTGCCCTCGGCCACAATGTAACCGCCGCCATCACCGCCCTCGGGGCCAAGGTCGATGATCCAGTCAGCGGTTTTGATCACATCCATATTATGCTCGATAACGATCACGCTATTCCCTTGCTCGACCAGTTCTTGCAGAACCTCAAGAAGCTTGGCGATATCATGAAAATGCAGGCCCGTAGTCGGCTCATCAAGGATATAGATTGTGCGTCCGGTTGCGCGCCGCGATAATTCCTTGGACAGTTTTACACGCTGCGCCTCGCCACCTGACAAGGTGGTTGCCTGCTGACCAATCCGTACATAACCAAGCCCGACACGCAGCATCGTTTCCAGCTTTTCGCGGATCGACGGTACCGCCTTGAAATATTCAACCCCTTCTTCGACGGTCATATCCAGAACATCGGCAATCGATTTGCCGCGCCAAGTGATGTCCAGCGTCTCACGATTATAACGCCGGCCTTTGCAACTGTCGCAAGTGACATAAATATCAGGCAGAAAATGCATTTCGATTTTGATCAGGCCGTCGCCCTGACAAGCCTCGCAGCGACCGCCCTTAACGTTGAACGAAAAACGCCCGGGCGCATAGCCGCGCGCCTTGGCCTCGGGAAGGCCGGCAAACCATTCACGGATCGGGGTAAAGGCACCAGTGTAGGTGGCCGGATTTGACCGTGGCGTCCGGCCAATCGGTGACTGATCAATATCGACCACCTTATCAAGGAATTCAGCGCCATAAATAGCTTTGTGCGGGGCAGGGATCTCACGCGCTTTATGCAGACTGCGCGCCAGCGACTTCCATAATGTTTCAAGCACCAAGGTTGATTTACCGCCGCCAGAAACCCCCGTAACACAGGTCAAAACCCCAAGCGGGAACTTAACAGATACATCCCGTAAATTATTGCCAGTGGCATTTTCCACCCGAATAAACCGGTCCTTCTTTGGTGTGCGGCGTTTCTTTGGCACCGAGATTTCCAGCGCACCCGATAGATATTTTCCTGTCAGAGACTCTGGATGGCTCATCACTTCGCTAGGGGTACCGGCAGCCACAACATGGCCGCCATGAACACCAGCACCCGGCCCCATATCAACAACATAATCGGCCAGCAAAATAGCCTCTTCGTCATGTTCAACGACCAGCACTGTATTGCCAAGATCACGCAGACGAATGAGGGTTGATAAAAGCCGGTCATTATCGCGCTGATGCAGCCCAATCGACGGCTCATCAAGAACATAAAGAACACCGGTCAATCCCGAACCGATTTGCGAAGCTAGGCGAATCCGCTGGGACTCGCCGCCCGACAATGTACCTGAATTGCGGGACATTGCCAGATAACCAAGCCCGACATTCACCAAGAAGCCCAGCCGCTCATTTATTTCTTTTAAAATACGAGCAGCAATTTCAGAATCCTGACCTGTCAGCTTTGCCTCAAGATCAATGAACCACTGGCGCGCATCAGCAATCGACAGGCGGGCAATATCGGATATGTCGTGCTTATCAATTTTAACCGCCAAGGCCTCGTTCTTCAGACGTTTGCCCTTACAGCTCGTACAAGGCAGATTGGCCCGGAATTTTTCCAGCTCATCACGCACCCATGATGAATCAGTCTCACGATAGCGGCGCGCAAGGTTGGGCATCACGCCTTCAAACGGCTTGGTCGTGCGGTATGAACGCATACCATCGTCAAATTCCATTGTTACGGGCATTTTGCCCGACCCGTGCAGAATGATCGACTGCACATCATCATCAAGGTCGGCAAATGGCTTATCCAGCGAGAATTTGAACTGCTTTGCCAACGACTCTAGCGTTTGCAGGTAATAGCGTGAACTGCTGGATGACCATGGTGCCAACGCACCATTTCGAAGGCTGATCTGCTTGTCCGGAACAACCAGCTGTTCGTCAAAATGGCTGCTGACCCCCAGACCATCGCATGATGTACAGGCACCGTACGGGTTGTTGAATGAAAACAGACGCGGCTCAATCTCGTCAATGGTGAAACCGGACTCAGGACAGGCAAAACGCGCAGAAAACACGATCCGCTCATCCTTATCAGCATAATCGGCAAAAGCCAGACCGTCACTAAGCCCAAGCGCAGTCTCAAGCGAGTCGGCGAGCCTAGTTGCCAACTCATCCGGATCACCAGTGATCACAACCCGGTCAACGACCACCTCGATATCATGCTTCTTCTGCTTATCCAGCACAGGCGTATCATCAACATCATAAATCTCGCCGTTAATACGCACCCGGCTAAAGCCCTTGCGGTGTAATTCGCCCAATTCCTTGCGATATTCACCCTTTCGGCCACGCACAATCGGCGCCAGCAAATAAAGCCGGCTGCCATCGTCAAGCCCAAGCAGAATATCCACCATCTGGCTGACCGTCTGGCTGCGGATTGGTAGGCCGGTCGCTGGCGAGTAGGGAATCCCAACCCGCGCCCAGAGCAGGCGCATATAATCATAGATCTCAGTGACTGTCCCAACCGTAGACCGCGGGTTTCGTGAGGTGGTTTTCTGCTCGATTGAAATCGCCGGAGACAGGCCCTCGATTAAATCGACATCCGGCTTGTTCATCATATCAAGGAACTGACGCGCATAGGCCGAAAGTGATTCGACATAGCGGCGCTGGCCTTCGGCGTAAATTGTATCAAACGCCAGCGACGATTTGCCAGACCCGGACAAGCCGGTCAGAACCACCAGCTGATCACGCGGCAGATCAATATCGACATTGGCGAGATTATGTTCACGCGCTCCACGCACGGAAATCATCCGCGGCTCGATGGTTTTGTCAGCGCGGGCACTTTGCTTTGCCGCAGCGGCAAGCGACGGAGATTTTGTTTCATTTGGCATAGCCGGACTATAAACCGGCAGGCTTGTCATTCGCTAGTCTTTTTAGCCCTAATTCCAGACGAAAAAACTGATTTGCAACTTTCACAAAAGCCGTTGCAACCGGCGCGTTACAAAGCGGCATAATTCACATTAAAGCGATTGATCCCACGATCCGCCAATTTGGCCTTGTCAGACCCTTGCCAGCACGGGTAATCTTGGCCTCTCTTAATCCCTAATGTTTTGGTGCCGCGGTGCCGCAGACAAATTTCACTCAGGAGTAATCTCGCAATGGCAGGCAGCGTTAATAAAGTCATCCTAGTTGGCAATCTAGGGCGCGACCCTGAAGTGCGGTCCATGCAAGACGGCAACAAAGTCGTGAATTTATCACTGGCAACATCAGAACGCTGGAAAGACAAGAACAGCGGTGAGCAACGTGAAAAGACTGAATGGCACCGCGTCGTCATTTTCAATGAAAATCTGGGACGGATTGCCGAACAGTATCTGCGCAAAGGATCAACCTGCTATATCGAAGGCCAGCTTCAAACCCGGAAATGGACAGATCAGCAAGGCGTTGAGAAATACAGCACCGAGGTTGTATTACAGCGATTCCGCGGCGAGTTGACCTTGCTTGGTGGGCGCGGCGAATCATCCGGCATGGGTGACGGCGGTGGGTATGGAAATAATCAAGGCGGCTATGATCAGTCACCGTCGAATGATGGCCAGTCAAGCCCGCCACCAATGCGCAGCTCAAACGACATGGATGATGATATTCCGTTTTAATTCAGTAAATTAAACTTCATACATAAAGCGGTATCTTGCGGTGACAGCAAGGTGCCGTTTTTTTTGGGGAAAAAACTGTCAAAACCACAATATTTGGTGTCATGTTGCGCCTAAATCATGTAAATATTGTGTATAGATGTGACGGTGCTGGGCATTGTTACCGACCAGTGTGGGGAGCGCCGGTTTGCTTCCCCCAAAAGGCAGAAAGTACCACAGCGTGACCGACATTACCGATTCGACCAATCCAACAATTTCGATTTCGGATGAAATGCGCAAATCCTATCTGGATTATGCGATGAGCGTGATTGTGTCGCGGGCGTTGCCAGATGTTCGTGACGGGCTAAAGCCAGTTCATCGCCGCATTCTCTATGCGATGATGGAAGGCAATTACGATTGGTCGAAACCGCCGCGTAAATCGGCGCGTATCGTTGGTGACGTGATGGGTAACTATCACCCGCATGGCGACTCGTCGATCTATGAGGCCATGGTGCGCATGGCGCAAGATTTCTCGATGCGCCTGCCGCTGGTTGACGGGCAGGGCAATTTTGGCTCGGTCGATGGCGATCCGGCAGCGGCGATGCGCTATACGGAGTCACGGCTGGCGCGCGCGGCCGAAAGTCTGCTTCGTGATATCGACAAAAACACCGTTGAATTCACCGCCAATTATGATGAAACCCAACTAGAACCAACTGTTTTGCCGGCAGAATATCCAAATTTATTGGTGAACGGCGCGAATGGTATTGCGGTTGGGATGGCAACCAATATCCCGCCGCATAATCCTGCCGAGGTGATTGCCGCCTGTGAGGCCTATATTGCCAATCCTGACATCACCACCGAAGCCTTGACCGAGATTGTGCCCGGCCCAGATTTTCCGACAGGCGGTCTAATTATGGGGCGTCACGGTATCCGCGAGGCCTATGCCACTGGCCGTGGATCAATCATCATGCGCGCCAAGGCCGAAGTGCAAACAAACGCCAAGGATCGTGAGGCCATCATCATTCACGAAATCCCTTATCAGGTTAATAAGGCGCAATTGCTAGAGCGCATTGGTGAAATGGTGCGTGAAAAGACGCTTGAGGGGATCTCAGACATCCGCGACGAGTCTGACCGTAATGGTATGCGCGTTGTCATCGAAATAAAGCGCGATGCGTCGGGCGATGTGGTGTTGAACCAGCTTTATCGCCATACCCGGCTGCAAACCAGTTTTCCGGTGAATCTGCTGGCGATGAATGGTGGCCGCCCGCAACAAATGGGCCTGAAAGATGTTATTGTTGCCTTTTGCGCGTTCCGCAAGGAAGTGGTGGTAAGGCGGACAACTTTCCTGCTGGCAAAGGCGCGCGACCGCGCCCACATTCTGGCAGGTTTGATGGTTGCGCTGGCCTCGATCGACACCATTATTGAATTGATCAAAAAGGCGCCTGATACCGAAACAGCGCGTAATGCCCTTTGCGAGACCAACTGGCCAGCGGCCGAAGTGGCCGATTTTATCTCGCTGATTGATGATCCCGGGCATGAGGTTGTTGATGGTCACTATCGTTTGTCTGAAACACAAGCACGGGCCATTCTGGAATTGCGGCTGCAACGCCTGACCGGCATGGAACGCGAAAAACTAAGTGATGAAACGCGTGAGCTTGCCGATAAGATCGCCGATTATCTCGATATCCTTGGATCCGATACAAGAGTTAGCCGTGTCGTTCTCGATGAATTGGCTGCAACCCGTGAACGTCTGGCTAATCCGCGGCGCACCGAGATCACCGACCAGCTTGGCGATCAGGATGATGAAGATCTGATCCAACAAGAAGACATGGTGGTGACGGTTAGCCATCGCGGCTATATCAAGCGGGTGCCATTATCGGTTTATCGTGCCCAGCGGCGCGGCGGCAAAGGCCGGGCAGGCATGAAAACGCGTGATGAAGATTTCGTTACAAGGCTGTTTGTAACCAATACACATACGCCGATATTGTTCTTTACGTCGCGGGGCATGGTCTATCAGCTGAAATGCTATAAATTACCTGAGGCGGCACCGCAATCACTTGGCAAGGCGATGGTAAATATTCTACCGATTGAGCCGGAAGAGACCATTAATACGGTCATGCCAATGCCAGAAGATGAAACTAGTTGGGCCGATTTGAACGTGATGTTTGCCACTGCATCGGGCAATGTACGGCGCAATAACCTCAGCGATTTCACCAATATCAAGCGTAATGGCAAGATCGCCATGAAGCTGCAGGACGGTGACGATCTGGTTGGTGTGCTGCCATGTAGTGATGATGATGATGTTTTGATGGCTACCCGTAATGGCAAGGCGATCCGCTTTGCGGCCAATGCGGTGCGGGTGTTCCGCGGACGCGACAGTACCGGTGTTCGCGGCATCCGTCTGCTTGGTGATGACCGTGTGGTTTCAATGTCCATCATTGCTGATGAGGAAAAGGAATTTATCCTGTCAGTTACCGAAAATGGATATGGCAAACGCACGCCGGTAAATGACTATCGCCAATCTGGCCGGGGCGGGCAGGGCGTCGCCAATATCGAGACCAGCAAACGCAATGGCAAGGTTATGGCATCATTCGCGGTTGTTGAAGAAGACCAGCTGATGCTGGTCACTAACATGGGGCAAATCATTCGCATCAGGGTGCATGGCGGCGAGGGGGATTCTATCCGTATCGCCAGCCGCAAAACACAAGGCGTCAGACTGTTTGACGTTGCCGATGATGATAGTGAAAAGGTTGTATCAGCAGGCCTGATCCGAGAGACCGAAAGTGACGATGATGATCTGGATGAGGGTAATCTCGATAATGAAAGTGGCGCTGACACACAGGCAGGAAGCGTAGACAGTGATCCCGCTGCACAGCCAACCACAGCAGAGATAGACGACACGGCAGAAGACACGGCGGACGACACGGCAATGGCCGAAGATAAGGATAATTGATGAGCCAGAAGGTTATTGTGTATCCGGGCACCTTTGACCCGCTTACCTACGGTCATATCGACATTATTGAACGCGGCGCACAGCTTGGCGATCAATTGATTGTTGCCGTATCGCTTAATTTGGGTAAACAGCCACTTTTTTCGATTGAAGAGAGAACAGCGCTGGTTAAGGCCGAGGTTGATAGGATCAATGCCGAAACAAATTCAGGCCTGCCGGTTCTGGTCAAAAGCTTTTCCGGTTTGCTGACCGATTTTGCCAGCGAGCAAGGCGCAACCTCGATTTTGCGAGGGCTACGGGCGGTTGCCGACTTCGAATATGAATTTCAGATGGCCAGTATCAACAAACGGTTGCATGGCGAATTGGAAACAATGTTTTTGATGGCTGCCGAACAGCAGCATTTTGTGGCATCGCGATTTGTTAAAGAAATCGCACTTTTTGGCGGCAATATATCCAGCTTTGTGCCAGAAAATGTGGCCAAGGCGTTAAACCAAAAAATCAATAAAAACTAGAAACAGAGCGGCATTGCCCTTTTGCAAATGCCTATCTGGAAACAGATAAAAATAAAGGCCAGTAAGGGTTACTTTAGGGTTTACACAAAATCGACACGTCTCTATAAGGTGTCGGAGCGATGAAGACCGATGTCATCGCACTGGCCGCAAGGCCCAAAGGAATTTATAGTTCGGGCGCGTAGCTCAGTTGGTAGAGCAAGTGACTTTTAATCACTGGGTCACAGGTTCGAATCCTGTCGCGCTCACCATTTACCCGATACCAACAGACGGTAAATAAATCGCCCCCGGCCATAAAAATGACCGGGGGTTATTTGTGCCCAAATGCCCAAGGGAGGAAAGCTATTCGGTGACACAAAATCCAGTTCGATCTAGGGCAATCACGCAGCCATCAGAATCGCGGTAACAGGCAAATGATTCGGCCGCGGTCATGGATGAGGTGATCAGATTAGTCAGCGCCGAACGCGGTAATGGTGGGAACCGGCAACGCCTCGTCATACTATTAACCGACAGATCGCTGAAAAAACTTACATTTATATGGCTCATCTCTTATCCCCAAATCAGTTTTAAATTACGAAGAGCGCCATCTATTCGCGTTCTTATGTTTACTAATTTAATGATAACTTTATTAATTATTCCTTTAATTGATCTCACAAATACGTGAGGACGGCGAAAAAGTTCTCTAGAGTTCCTCCGGACATGTAAGATTTGGGTATGAACGAACCTTCAAACACACCGTCAACAGACGTGAAAAACCCCTTTTTACATGATGCAACAGCGCCACAATATGATGATGGCGGCTATCAGTTTCAGCGGTTTGAGAGATTAATATTCACCGGTACAGCGGCGGCCTATTTTAAAATCTATTTCGTCAATATCCTTTTGATTCTTGTGACATTGGGGATTTGGGTGCCGTGGGCACGGGTGCGCCAGCGACGCTATTTTTACAGCAACACGCGTATTCTAGGTGATGGTCTGGATTATCTTGCGACTGGTTTTGATTTGTTAAAAGGCTGGCTTTTAGCGCTGGCTGTTATCGTTACTTTCTATGTGATCCCGTTTTTTCCGATCGAGATTCTCTTTTTTCAAGAGGCTTTGTCATTTGGTTTGGTGCTGGCCTATCCATGGGCGTTGAACAAATCATTACAGTTCAACGCGCGCAATCTGGTATGGCGCGACGTACGCTTTACCTGGCATGGCACCTATTGGGGCGTGTTCTGGTCAATGTTTGCGGCGCCATTGCTGGGCCTGTTGTCTTTGGGGATATTTATGCCGATGGCGTCGCGTATCATGCGACATTATATTGCTGAACATTACAGTTTTGGCTCAAAGCAATTTGAAATTTCCAGCAGCATTGCCGAGTTTTACAGGGTAGGGGGGCAAACATTCCTGCTGCTGATGGCTGGCGGTTTACTGACGCTGGGCCCAGTTTTTTTGGTCAGTTTCGGGGCACTTGATTTCATATCACGGGCAACAGGTTCGATCGAGATCCACAATAACCCTCAGGTTATTTCCATGGTTTCCGGGATATTTTTGTCCCTGATTACCGTCATTGTTCTGTTTGTAGTGGTAACGACCTATTACCGTGCGGGCACACGAAATCTGATGATTAATGGGCTGCGACTGGATAAAACTATCCTGTTTCGTTCAGAGATATCGGGGTTTAGGCTGGCGCTGATTGTTTTGCAAAATATGTTTGTAAGCGTTGCCAGCCTAACATTGCTGTTGCCATGGGCGCGGGTACGCTATTATCGCTATCTAACGGAAAACACATTTATCCGGCCAAATAGTGATATGGCTCAATTTATTGATGATGAGCGCGATGCGGGCCATTCTGTTGGCGATGCCATCAGTGAGACTGCTGGTCTGGAAATTTCGCTTTAAAGGCCCAATCGATGCAAATTAACGGCACATTTACGGCGAAAGCCACGTCGCAGCGATCTCGCGCTGCCTTGCTGATTGGTGAGCCCGGACAATCATCAGATCAATTACTGCTGGCAATTGAGGGGCAGGATCAGGTTGAACCTGTTAGTATTTCCAAGGTCAGCGCGATGATGGCCGGTGCGGACTGGCGGATCACATTAACGGGTAGGGGCGTTTTTACCTTATCGGCGGCGCTCTTACCCGACGAATTGACCCCTTTCTTGCCGACCCCCGAAAAAACATCGCGCTTCATTGGCCTTGCCGAGCGCCTTGGCTGGCGCGGAATGACGGTAATTCTGTCGCTTATTATCATGTCTCTGGCGGGTGCCCGATTGGCCTTGCCCTACGCTGCTGATCACGTATCACGCTATGTTCCACAAAGCTGGGGCAAAAATATCGGCAATTCCACCCTTAATCAGCTCGACAGCCTGTTACTTGAGCCGAGCCAGCTTTCCACAAGCGAACGCCGCCGCATTGACCGGCTATTTTCCGAGATCATAAGCAAACTACCGCCCGATGCGCCGCACATTGAGTTATTGTATCGCCGCAGCCCGACAATCGGCCCCAACGCCCTTGCGCTTGCCGGCAATCATATCATTTTACTTGATGCAATGGTTGAATTTGCCGGCAATGAGGATGTTCTGGTGGGGATTCTAGCGCATGAGGTTGGTCATATCACCAATCGACACGCGATGCGCATGATAACCCGAAGCGCGATCCTTGCAGTTGGGCTTGGCCTTGTTTTCGGGATTGAAGATAGTTTTGTTGAGGAAATTGGTACGCTTGGTTCTAGTTTGATCCTCGCCAGCTATACACGCGCCTTTGAACTTGAGGCCGATCAGGTCTCAACCCAATTGATGCAACAGCTTGGACGCGATCCTGCAAGCCTGATCAGCCTCTTTGATAAGCTGGCGAGTGACTGCGCGCCACATTGCGACAAGGGCGGCTTTTTCGCCAGTCATCCAAGCTTTCGTGAACGCCGCAACCAGATCAATGCTGCCGCAAAAGAGTGACCCGCAGATTGTTATTTTGCGATGCTGCACCGCAGGCATGATGAATATAAAGTTTAATTTTTTTATTAACAAACACACAAATAGTGCTGTTTTTGTTTGTTTTAATGAAATAGGAGATCAAATTCACTGCCGGCATCTTATGGATATTTTTGTCGCATAATGTATATTATGCAAAAATACAATGCTGGATATTGGCTATAATTCCCAAACAAGCCCATCAATACCCGGCTTGGTATTTGCCGGACAGATTGCCGATAACCGCTCGTAATCTGCCTCAAGCCCGAGATGTGTCAGCACGGCCTCTTTCGGCTTCACCCGGTCAATCCATGCAAAAGTCTGTTCATAATGGCTATGTGACTGGTGCGGTGTAGCCCGCAACGCCTCGACGATCCACAGATCAACACCACCAAGTTTATCGAACACTTCATCACTCATCCCAACGACATCGGTGGAATAGCCAAATTTGCCGTCAAACAGAAAGCCGAGTGAACTCGTATTGCCGTGATCTTGGTGCAAAACGTCAATTCGGCAGCCGCAAATATCCAAAACATCACCGGCGGCAATCTGATGCAATTTCATGGGCGGCACAAAATAGCTTGGCGAGTCTGCGTGTTTTGAAAACAGATACGGAAACCGCGTTATAATCTCAGCACCATGCTGTTTTGATGCGTAAACCGGAATATCAACCCGGTCAGGCCAATAAAAGGCGCGCAAATCATCAAGACCAGCAACATGGTCAGAATGGGTATGAGTTATTAACAGCGCATCAATTCGCTGTAGCCCCAATGGCAATAGCTGGTTTCGAATATCTGGCCCTGCATCTACCAGAATGACCTTGTTATTAACCTCGATCAGCACCGCACATCTTTGCCGCCGGTTTCGCGGGTCATTTGGATCGCAATCACCCCATCCTGCATGGCCCAGCGCCGGAACCCCAACCGACGTGCCGCATCCCAGCATCGTTACCCTCATGACAAGACCATCCGGTTAAACAACCGCACGGTGTTGGCGCGGGTGATCGCTGCCATATCGGCAGGCTGTTTCCCGCGAACTGCGGCCAGCTTTGCCAATGTATGCGCGGTATAGGCTGGCTCGTTTGGCCGACCACGATGCGGTACTGGCGCCAGATAAGGCGAGTCCGTTTCAACCAAAATCCGATCTTCTGGAATCTCTGCGGCAATCTCACGCAATTCTTCAGCCTTGTTAAAGGTCAGAATGCCGGAAAAGCTGATGTAAAAACCGATAGCAATTGCACGACGCGCTAGGTCAGCGCCGGAACTAAAGCAATGCAGAACCCCGCGAAACGCCCCCTTCTCCATTTCATCTTCAAGGATTGCCGCCATATCCTCATCCGCATCCCGCGCATGAACGATGATCGGCAAATCCAGTTCGCGGGCAACCGCAATTTGCGCCCGAAAACTATCGGCCTGCTGCTGCGGGGTGGCATAATCATAGAAATAATCAAGCCCGGCCTCACCAATTGCAACACATTTAGGGTGATCAGCCGCCGCACGGATTGCGTCAATATTCGCTGCATCTGGCTCGCTGCCAGCTTCATGCGGGTGAATACCGACCGAACACCAGATATTCGGATGCGCCGCCGCGATTGCCTTTGGCGCATCTGCAGTGGTCAGCTTGACGCCAATTGTGATGATATGTGTAACCCCCGCATCATGCGCACGCGCCAGCACCCCGTCCAGATCATCGGCCAGCTGGGCATAATCAAGATGAGCGTGGCTATCAATCATCAATGGTTTGCTATCGTCAGGCATTGCCTTCGCCCTCGTCAACAAAACGGGGAAAGACCGGTTCTGGCTTGGCAATCACCTGCCCGCTGGCAAGCCGCGCCTTACCGTCAAGAACGCCAAAGCCCCGCTGATCATCAGCCACCCCAAGCTGGTCAAGAATCTTTGCGGCTGCGTCCGGCATTACCGGCTGAACAAGGATCGCCACTTGGCGAATGGTTTCAGCAAGCACGGCTAGCACTTCGCCCATACGCACCGGGTCAGTTTTCTTCAGCGCCCATGGTGCGACCGTATCAACATAGCGATTTGCCTTGGAAATCACCTGCCAAATCACCCGCAGCGCCTCGTGAAATGCCTGCTGATCAATATGCTGCCGCACATGCGCCAATAATTCATCCGCACTGGCAAGCAACGCCGCATCATCATCGCTTGGGCTTGTTGGCAAGGCCGGCATTACCCCGTCACAATTCTTGAAAATCATCGATAGAACGCGCTGCGACAGATTGCCAAGATCATTCGCAAGATCGCCATTTATCCGCTGGGTCAGCGCCGGAACTGAAAAAATGCCGTCATTGCCAAACGGCACTTCACGCATCAAGAAATAACGGGTTTGATCCAACCCATAAGTATCGGCCAAATGATTAGGGTCAATCACATTGCCCAGTGATTTTGATATTTTCTGACCTTCGTTTGTCCACCAGCCATGGGCAAAAACGCGTTTCGGCAACGGCAGGCCAGCGGCCATCAAAAATGCCGGCCAATAAACCGCGTGAAAGCGCAAAATATCTTTTCCGACCACATGCAAATCAGCCGGCCATAGCCGCGCGTGTTTTTCCGCATCGCCGCCAGCCGCATCAACCGGCCAGCCTGTTGCCGTCACATAATTGGTCAATGCGTCAAGCCAGACATACATCACATGCGCATCATCGCCGGGAACGGGGACGCCCCATTTAAAGCTAGCGCGGCTTACCGATAGGTCACGAAGACCGCCCTTAACAAAGCTTTTAACCTCGTTAAAGCGGCTCTCTGGCCCCACAAAATCAGGATTTTCCTGATAAAAATCTAACAGCTTGTCCTGCCATGCTGAAAGATTGAAGAAATAGGACGGCTCTTCGACCCATTCGACCGGCGCCCCAGTTGGCGCCTTGCCATCTACCAGTTCGGTTTCGGTATAAAAGGCCTCATCGCGAACCGAGTACCAGCCCTCATATTTGCCAAGGGTAATATGCCCATTTTCGCGAAGGATCGACCAGATTTTCTGGCAAGCCGCTTTATGTCTGTCTTCGGTTGTGCGAATAAAATCATCGTTTGAGAAATTCAGCTTGGCCGTCAGGTCACGGAAATTCTGGCTCACCTGATCGGTAAATGCCTGCGGGCTTACCCCGGCAATTTCGGCCGCTTTTTCGACTTTTTGCCCATGTTCATCAGTACCGGTCAAAAAGGTCACATCATAGCCATCAAGACGCTTAAAACGTGCCAAGACATCGCACGCTAGCGTGGTGTATGCGTGCCCAATATGCGGCTTGTCATTTACGTAATAGATAGGCGTGGTGATGTAATAAGTCTTGCTCATAGGGTTTATCCGGATAAAGGCGCTGGTAAAATTTAGGTATCCTTGCAATGAGGTAGCCCAGCCACACCTTTAGGGCAAGGTTTTCTCATATAATTTGGTCATTAACCGCAGTAAAAACTGAGAAAAGTCGAGGTATAGCCCTTCGGCACGCGCCGAATCCTTTAAGAAATCATCGTGAAATGCGGCCAAACTAGCCGCTGAATGGCGTTCACATAATGCGTCAATTGCCCGTGACTCAAAATCACAAGGCATCAGGTTTTTGCCGCCACTTGCAGTCAAAGCCGCGAGGCGTAATAACCGGTCCAAACAGAAAACTGCACCTTCGCGCGTGGCCCGTCCTGCCGCAGCCCCCTTGCCCCATTTTGCGGTCAATGCCGCCATCGCCCCGACATCAAGACTGGAAGCAGCCAAAAGCGAGCAGGCAACCTGATAACAATCAGCGGCGCCGCTTTCCGCCAATGAAATCGCCCGCCCGGGCGCGCCGCCACATAACTGCGCCAGAATCTCGATATGAGCAGCATCCGCATCAGGCCAGATTTTCGCCAGAACCTCCCGGCTCATGCCGGAATTCAGCGCCGAGAACCGCACCACACGGCAGCGTGACCTGATCGTTGGCGGCAATTGTCCCGGGCGTGAAGAAATTAGAAAAATCACCGCTTTTTCAGGAGGTTCCTCTAAAAGCTTTAGCATCGCATTCGCACCGTTTCGATTGATTTCATCCATCGAGTCAATCACCGCGACGCGCCATCCTCCTTTGGCCGGTTTATGCGCCATGAAGGGTACCATTTCCCGTATTTGGTCAATTTTAATCTGACCGGATTTATTATCGTCAACTGCCGGCGTGATCGACAAATAATCTGGGTGCGCGCCGCGAAACACAAGCTTACTTCCGGGATCATCTGGCGAAACCGAAAAAACCGGCATATCATCGCCAAACAAGCCCGCGGATGCAGGCGCCTCAGACAACAGCCACGCAGCCGCCATGCGCGCCATGCTGGCTTTGCCAATCCCGCGCGGCCCGGTCAAAAGCCATGCATGATGCATACGCCCGCTGGCCATAGACTCGCCAAGGGCATTGGTAAAACCGCTATGACCAATAATCGCAGTTGGATCGACCGTATCGGCAAAATTATCATCTGCGTCATTCATGCTAAATCTAGCCAGTTCCTGTTAAATAAGCCAATCCGCGTCCGGTAAATTCCCAATATAGCTTTGGTACTCCTAATCTGTGACCTTATAGCCATTTACCGCAAACAATTGGCGAACTGTTGCAATCACATCATCCGTAACGTCAGCGGCAGGCCGCGCCGCATCAATCCGAATGATACGATCTGGATATCGTTCGGCGCGTTCAAGAAAGCCCTGCCTAACCTGTTGATGAAACGCGGCACCCTTTGCCTCGAACCGGCTTTCGGCGCTACCACGTTGAATAGTGCGCGCCAATCCCGCGTTGCTATCCATATCAAGCAGCAAGGTCAAGTCAGGCACAAGCCCCTGACATGACAAACGATCAAGCCCATCAAGCAATGCCTGATCAACGCCGCCGACATACCCCTGATAAACATGCGTTGAGTCGGTGAACCGGTCACAAATCACAATATCGCCGCGTTCAAGCGCAGGCTGGATTACATGAACAACATGCTCATGGCGCGACGCCGACATCATCATCGCCTCGGTTGCAGGCTGCCATTTACTTGCCGCACCGTTCAACAGCAAAGCGCGGATAGACTCGGCCTCTTCGGTTCCACCAGGCTCTCGCGTCAGGCATAAAGAGACGTCTGGAACCTGATCCGCAACCCAGTCGCTAAGGCTCTTTATTTGCGTTGTTTTACCGCTGCCCTCACCGCCTTCAAATGTGATAAATAGGCCGCGCATATGCGCCATCACCGGGCAATAGCTGGCGTAACCGGCGCGCCAAAAATAAGATATTTTACCGCTGCAGCAACCCGGTCAAACATCCCTAAAACGGCAACATCCTGCCCTGCGCGAAGCGGCAGCTTGCGGCTATCACCATTCACATCGATCGTTAATGTGCCAATTTGATCGCCTTTGACGATTGGCGCGGAAACTGGATCAATCCATTGTACCGTAATTTTTGTGTTACGGCGTTCATTATAGGATAGCAGCGGGTGCAGTGGTTCATCTAAAACCAGATCAACCTTACTGGCCTCACCAAGCCAGACATTGGCCTGATCTACCGGCTGCCCCTGATCAAAGAAACGATAAGCTTTATATTCGCGGAACATCAAATCCATCAAACGGCGGGACTCAGACGAGCGCTGTTTCATGCTCGTCATGCCATTTAAGACCATAATAACCCGTTGACCATCGCGTTCGGCCGAGCCAACCAGCCCATATCCTGATTCTTCAGTATGGCCGGTTTTCAGACCATCGGCCCCGACCGTACCGTAAACCAGCGGATTGCGATTTGGCTGGCGAATTTTGTTGTAAGTATATTCACGCTTGGCAAAAACTGGATAGAATTCCGGGTATTTACTCGCTGGAAACCGGCGAATCAGCTCGGTTGTCATAACATTAAGATCTTTTGCTGTTGTGGTAAGATCAGGATCCGGCCAGCCAGTAGAATTGCGGAAATTAGTATTGGTCATGCCAATCTTTTTGGCCCAGAAATTCATTTCGTCGGCAAAGGCATTTTCAGTACCTGAAATCCCCTCGGCAAGGACAATGGCGGCATCATTACCTGATTGAACGATAATACCATGCAGCAATTCACGAACTGAAACCTGGCTGCCAACCTCAAGAAAAGTGCGAGATCCGCCCTTTTTCCAGGCTTTCTCGGACACAGTGAATTTATCATCCATGCTAAGCTGGCCATCGGCAATGCGTTGAAAAGCTACGAACACTGTCATGATTTTTGCCATTGATGCGGGCTTCATTGGCGTTTCTGCCTCTTTGCTGAAAAGCACCTTTCCCGTCTCAAAATCTGTGACATAGGCCTGTTTCGCAGGTGAGGTTATTTCAGCGGCAATGGCCGCGCTGGCTATTGCGCCAAGCCCCGTCATTCCCACAAGCAAAACGGCCAAAAATGCCCTTACCAATGAATTTATTGTCATCGTCACGTCCTTATCGCCGACAAAATTCGGCTGCATCCAAAGGCTGTTCAATCAGCACTTGTTTATTGGGCATTATTGACCAACAAAGCGGCATAAAAATGTTTTACCTAGTCAACAACAATCCGCGCACCGGCAAAACCGGTATTGATTACCTTTTCCAGCAAATCATCAGCCATTTCGACGTTATCAACAGGCCCCAACCGAACACGATACAGTGTTTTGCCCTGCTGATTTACAGCCGAAACATCACCATTGCCGACCCCTTTTAGCTTGGCAAAAACGGTATTTGCACTCGTTTCGGCATAAAAGGCACCCACCTGCACCCAAATTTTAGTTGAGACGGGCGCCACGGTTATAACCTCGCCGACACGCGATTGTGACAATAAATCCAAGGCCGATTGCGACGGCTTATTCACCGTTACTTTGCTTTTGGTCTTGCTAGATTTCGCCGTTAGATTCACTGTTGGCTTGGCCGCTGCCACCATTTCCGGCAAGGCGCCCTGATCATTTGCGGTCAGACTTGGAAATTCTCCACGCCGCGCCAGATTTTCCAGCCGCAGACTCTGCTCTGCAAGCACCTGAACACGCACCTTTGCCAGCCCATTATCACGATACCCGATCAAACGTGCCGCCTCACGCGACAGGTCAATGATACGCCCCGAAACAAACGGCCCACGATCATTTATCCGCACAACTAGCGATTTTCCATTATCAAGGTTGGTCACACGCACAACGCTTGGCATCGGAAGCGTTTTGTGCGCGGCTGTAACCTTATTTGGGTCAAATATTTCACCATTTGCAGTAAGCCGGCCAGCAAATTCATCGCCATACCATGACCCAATCCCAGTTTCATCATAGGTCAGATCACGCTCGGGGTAATACCAGACACCAGCGATATTGTATGGATCACCCACCTTGTAACGCGGTGCCGCCACAACGTTGGCCAGCGACTCACTAACAGCATTTCGTTGTTGTTTTTTGAACATGTCGATCGCCAGTTCGGCCGACGTACAGCCTTGCAAAATCAACCCAACAAATAAAACACCAATTATTGTTTTCCGACTAAATTGCATTCGTTCACCCTATTGTTTACCCAGTTCGGCTTTGCGCAATTTGTCGGACAAATGACCGATTGCCAACGCGTAGTAATTAGAACGATTCCAATCAAGAATTGAGTCAAAATTACTATAGACGAGAAACGCCGGCCCGTCCGCACCTGCCGGCAAAACCAAACGCGCCGTCAGATCGCGTGCTGGCAAGGCACTGCCATCAATTGAAAGCACCCCAGCTTTTGACCAAGCCGGCAGTTTTACGCGCGTTTTGCGATCCGCAAGAGCTTCGGCAGACTTGCCATTCATGGAAAAACCAGCGGGCAGTTTTACTTTACGCCCCCAGGTAATGTCATCGCGCCACCCAGCTTTGGCAAGATAATAGGCGGTTGAGGCAAAAACATCGGGCTTAGTGCCCCAAATATCACGCTTGCCATCACCATCCCAATCAACCGCATAGGATAAAAAACTCGAAGGCATGAACTGGCTTTGCCCCATTGCACCGGCCCAAGACCCCTTCATCTGATCTGGTGCAATATGTCCCTCTTCCAGGATTTTCAGAGCATTCAGCAATTCCTTGCGGAAATAGGCACTACGGCGGCCATCATGGGCCAAAGTTGCCAGCGCGTGCGGTACATTAAACGAGCCTAGATACTGCCCAAAATTGGTTTCAACGCCCCAGAACGTGACGATATATCGCTTTTGCACTCCATATTTCTTCGAAATCTCGGTAAGAATCTTGTCATGCTCAACCAGTTTTTTAGCGGCGATACGCGCTCTGGTTGGCGAGGCAATTTTTCCAAGATATTCTTCAAAGCTCATCGTGAATTCAGGCTGCCGACGATCCAGTTCAATCACCCGTTTGATCGGCGCAGCATTACCAAGGGCAGCATCAAGAACACGGTCTGAAATACCGCGATCCTTTGCCTCTTGCCGCAGTTCAACAAGCCATTGTGCAAAACTTTGCTCGCTCGCATTGGCAATTGGTGCCACCAACAGCGCAAACACCATCAAAAATGCGCGTAATCCTATTTTCATCTTCCGGACTTCCTGACCTGAGCATGGTTTACAAGCACGAAGAGCCATACTGCGTGACCCACCACCTTATGGTAAGACGTAAGCCCGCCGGGGGGCAACCGTGAATTTGACCGATTGGGCGTTTCTTCTACTGAAAAAGAAACGCAGTGACAACATTAGCGTTTTGCCCACAAAACACCGCCAGTAAATTGGTTGATTTATTTTTAAAAAGAGGTAGGGAGCACCCTGCCTCTCTCTGATCTAGAGCTTTTCGCGTAACATTGTTGGCTCGGCTACCGATTGGCCAAGACTTGAAGTAAGCGCAATAGCTAACAGCGGTGGTACGATGATCAACGTAGCGAATGTAGACAGCCCCAATCCACCAAAAACGACTACACCAATTCCTCTGTATAGCTCTGACCCCGCACCTGGGAATACCACAAGCGGCAAAAGCCCAAACAGAGAAGTCATTGTGGACATGAATATTGGTCGCACACGGTTTCTGGTGGCCTCAATAATAGCTTCATCCGGTGCCAAGCCTTCCTCCCGGATATGCAACGTAGTCTGCTCGATCATCAATATAGCATTATTGACCACAACGCCGGTCAAAATAACAAAGCCAAGCATGGTTAGCATATCAAGCGGTTGCCGCACAAACAGGTTTAGGACCGCCAAGCCACCAATACCACCAGCCGCTGAAATGGGAATTGCAAGGATGATAATCAACGGCAGCGTAAAGCTGCGTAAAAGAATGACCAGCAGCAAGAAGATCACAACAATTGCTGTAACCACGTTGGACTGCATTGCAATCCAGGTTTCTGCTAGAGCGCTAGCCGCACCCTCCAGCTTTATAGAAACACCATTTCTGGCAGCCTCGCTTCTGATATCAGGTAAGAGTTCCATATCGATAACCGCAACCACATCTTCCAGTGGAATGCTCTCTAACGGCCGCAACTGTATCGAAACCGCTTGCTGCCCGCCGAGACGCCGGATCTGCACAGGTGAGTTGACAATCTCAACACGACCAAGCTGTCCAACCCTCATTATCGAGCCAGCACGGGTAACAATCGGGATGTTTTCTAACTTATCGGCTGATAGATTTTCAGCATTTTTTCCCGAAACAACCATGTTAACAAGCTGGCCATCAATCGGCACTTGGTTCACGTTTGTTCCATCGTTAAAAACATCAACGGCTGAGGCAAAATCACGAACAGTCACACCGGCTCTGGCAAGCGCAGATAAATCAGGGGTAATGCGGATTTGTGGCGCACCCGAATCCAACCCAGGCAGAGTTCTAATTTGGTTCCCATCACGCCCCGGAAAACGCCGTGAGAGCGCGTCATTCACTTGTATTGCGGCCGACAGAACGTCATCACTATTCGGCCCAACAACGTCAACACTGACAACTCTTGACCCACCAACTGAACGACCAAAAAGTGAGGCTTGCTGCACAAATGCACGTGCACCAGGTTCCGCAAAAATGGGCTTCATCAGGACCATGCGCAGCTCCTTTATCCGCGCTGGATCTTTAGTTGAACCACCCGCAAACGCACCACCAGAGTAAGCGACAAAGAAAAACCGTTGAATAGCGGGTCCTTCAACTTCCTCACCAGTCCAGAGCGGGCTCGCTGCTTTTTCCATACGTTCGGCAATTCGTAATGTCTCATCCATTGAATACCCAGCAGGAACACTGATACGAGCAAACATGAAGTTAGCATTACCATCAGGAAGATAGTCAAGTTTTGGCATGAAAATGGTTGCCGCCCCAATGGACAGAGCCAAAACCGTAGCAACCACAGAAAGGCCTATAATTTTGCGCTCAACAACGTAAGAGGCATAGCCGACAAAAAGCCCTTTAAAACCGCGTGCTATCGGGTCAATAACTGGTAATTTCGGCAATTTTGAGAAACGATCTGCAGAGCCCGCTAAGAGCCGCGCAGACAATGTTGGAATTACCGTTACAGAAACGAAAACCGAAATCAAAACAGACACCGAAATCGCAACGCCGATGTCCTTGAACAATTGTCCCACAGGCAAGTCAAGAGTTAAGACTGGAATAAACACGATCACCGTAGTCAGGGCTGAACCCAAAATTGGCGCCCAAACTTGCCTAGCGCCATGATAAGATGCATTTAATGAGTCCACACCGCGTTGTCGTAGCCGGAAAATATTTTCCAATGAAACAATCGACGCATCCACAACCATGCCGACAGCAAAGGCCAACCCAGCGAGTGAAATAACATTAATGGACAGACCCAAAGCAGCGATCGCGACAAATGTGCCAATAACTGACACCGGGATGGCCACAAACACAATAATTGTTGGCACTACATGCCGCAAAAACAGCATTAGGATAGTTAGCGCCAAAATGCCACCAACCCAGATATTCTGTTGTACGAGGCTAATTGCAGATGAAATGTAGCCAGTTTCATCATAAACGACTTTTAGATCAAGTCCACGCGCAGCAAGCTCGTTCTGGTTTAATTGGTCAACAACAGTGCGCAGCTTTAACATGGTTGCCACAACGTTACTACCGGCCTCACGCAGGGCACTCAACGTCACTGCAGGTTGACCATTCAAACGTCGGAAGCTCGTCCGGCTCTGCACTCTAACTTCAAGCGTTGCTATATCTTGAAGTAAAAGCGGTGTTACCGTTCCAGAAGGCGATACATTCGTCCGAACAACAATACTACCTGCTGTTTCAGGCGTATAGTTCAAAGCTTCGGTGCGGACAGTGTAAGAACGCTTACCCTCGGTTACAAGCCCAACACTCATCATCGTTGATGAAGTCTTCAGTGCATCAATGACTTCTGGCAGAGTGATCTGGTATTGCACCAATTTCTCAGGGTCGATCAAGACCCGCATTTCCCGTTTACCGCCACCTCGATAATCAACCTCGGCAATACCATCAACCCTTGCCAAAGGCTCGACAATATTTGTGTCAAGGTATCGGCCTAGCTCCTCAAGATTAACCTTTGAACCATCTTTTGCCACAAGGGCTAAACGGGCAATCGGGCTATCATCAGAATTTGATGTTTTTACTAAGGGTGTATCAGCTTCATCAGGGAGCCCACTAACCGCGGACAGCTTACTAAGTAAAAGTACCAGGGCCTTATCCATATCCTGACCTACAGAATAAGTCAGAGTTACTCTGGCACTACCCCTTGTTGATCGAGACGCAATCTCCTCGACACCGTTTAAAGATGCAAGTTCAGCCTCAAGGCGACCAACAATCTCTCGATCAACGTCTTCAGGTGCCGCACCAGGCCAGGACACGCGCACGTCCAAAACAGGTTTTTCAATATCCGGACTCATTTGAATGGGAATGGTCTGCAAGGCCAACCCACCGAAAATAACACACATAAATATAAGCGCCATTACGGCGATCGGACGTTCAATAGCCAGCTTTATAATACTGCCCATTAGTTTGAACCCTTTTGCTGTTTTGTTTTCTGCTGACTTTCCTTACTGGTATTCTCAGTGCTGTTATCAGCCTCAGCTTTGGCTTTGCGCTTACCACCACTAATCTGAATCTCTTTCCCATCTGAAAGTTGCTCATTACCTCGCACCACAACCTTTTGTCCGGCCGTCAAACCACCCAGCACTATGAACCCGTCCTTTACAGCGGCACCAATTTGGATAATCTGACGTTTGGCTCGATTTTCGTCTGCCAGATATACCATATGGCCCCCACTTACTGGCAGTACAGCATCCTTGGGCACAATTACTTGCGGCTTTGGACTAGTGGTAGGTATCTGCATCACAACAACCGCATTATCTGCCTGCAAAATAGTTGGCACTTTTTCAATCAATGAAAACCGCATAGTCCGCGTGCCCGAACGCAAATTTTGGAACGGCAAAGATACCCTTATTGCGAGTTCAACCAAGCTTCCATCAAGCCCTCTGCCAAGAAATTTTTTTGTTGATTGAACATAAGGCAGGTAAGCTACCGGAACCTCTGCCTCAACCTCGAATCCATCAAGATTGATGATCCTGGCAACCACCTCCCCTTCGCGCGAGTAGCCACGTCGATAGTCGGCAATGTAAATGATCTGACCAGCTGTTTTAGCGCGCAACTTTGTTGCTTTGATGTCAGCAATGACCTGCTTTATTTCTGTTTCAGTCTGTTCGATGGTTACCGTCAGCACCGCCTGTTGGGCTTTTTTTCGCATGATTGATGATTCGCGTGTCAAAACTTGCATATCGGCAGCAAGGCTCGCATTAAGCGCAGTTTCGGCAGATTCGACTGGCAAGGCATTATTTGTCACCAGTTCCTTTGCCCGTTCCGCCTTTCCAGCCAGCAAGGCCGCTTGCGCTTTGGCAACATTGAGTAAATCCCCTTCAGCAGCCAAGTCAAATTTACCATCTTCCAGCTTAACTTCAGCTTCACGAAGCCTTGATTTCAACTGTTCCAGTTTCAATTCCAGTTTTGCACTATCCTGTACCGCGATAATGTCTCCAGGTCTAACCTGATCACCAATCTGCAATTTACCAATTTCAGTGATTGCGTTTGTCACCGCGGTTACAGCTTCAAATGGACCTGCTGTCATACGTCCCTGAACGTCAATCAAATTGGCAATTATCTGGGTCTTAACCTCGGCAACCTCTACCTTGACGGCACGATTTCCACCACCTGCCTTTTGGGCAATTGACGGGCTAATACCTGCCATTAAAATTGTTGTAGCGAGACACAAGACCGCTGTTAATTGAAGAAAGGCACGAGAACTGCGCCGAAGACCACACCCTAGGGCTGGCAAACGAAAAGTGAAACGCACCGGACACTCCTGAAAAACACGCATTACACAGTCACTTCACAGTTTTGACGGGGCTGATCAAAAGCAGATCTCGCAGCCCAACTGCATGGTTATGACTGTTCCTGTCACATTGCAGTAATATGATCCGAATTTGCGGGTTAGACAAGCCTATGATTAATAGATTTAGGCAACTATGATAAAAATACTACAATTTGGAAAAACTTCATTAATGGTTATTGACAGATAAGCCTGATTTCCGCTAATCCCATCACCAACGGAGAGGTGGCAGAGCGGTTGAATGCACCGGTCTTGAAAACCGGCAAGGGTGAGAGCCCTTCGTGGGTTCGAATCCCACCCTCTCCGCCACACCCCCTTACCTAAAATTATTTTTAATTAGCCTTAAACGGTCTGTATCCCATACTGTCCCTCAGTTTATGGGATATTAATTTGTACGTTTGTCCCTTGCCGTCCAGTTCAATCCACATTAAAATGTGGGGCAGAATGTGGGGTATAGTTTGGCACGAAAACATCCTTCAAATAAACTAACTGCTTTAACCGTCAAAAAGCTTAACAAAGCCGGTTGGCATGCTGATGGTAATGGGCTTTATCTCGTAATCGAGTCGAGTGGCGCAAAAAGATGGATGCAACGTCTGGTCGTGCAAGGCCGACGAAGAGACATCGGCCTAGGAAGCGTAAAAATCGTTAGCCTCGATGATGCCCGGGAGACAGCGCTCCGGTTCCGCCGAATCGCTCGCTCTGGCGGTGATCCTATTGCTGAACGCCGCAAGGCTGTTGGTAGTACCATTACTTTTAAAGAGGCCGCTCTCAAGGTACACAGCCTAACCTTGCCCACTTGGGACAATGAAAAGCACGCAAAGCAATGGCTGTCCTCTCTCGAAAATCACGCGTTTCCATATATCGGCAATATTGCAATTGGAAGCATCACATCAACCGATATCATGACAGTCCTCTCTAAAATATGGGTCGACAAACCGGATACTGCAAAAAAGATAAGGCAACGGCTACAGCTAGTCGTAAAATGGGCGCGCGCACAGGGCCACTTCACTGGTGAAGACCCAATCGAAATTGCTGAGGCGGCGCTTCCAAAAGTAAAACAGCCCAATAATCATTTTAAATCAGTGCCCTTTGATAGCATTCCATCAATTTTTGATCAGATTGAGCAATCAAGCCTCTTCCCATCAACTAAGTTAGCACTTCAATTTCTTCTTCTAACCGCCTGTAGAACATCAGAGGTTCGAGAGGCAACTTGGAATGAAATTGATCTTAAACAAGAAATTTGGTGCATCCCTGCAGAGCGCATGAAGATGAAAACTCAGCACAATGTTCCCCTATCTAGTGCCGCATTAGGTGTATTGATTAAGGCTCGTGACATTCAAACTGACAGCAGCCTGATTTTTCCAAGCCCAATGAACAATCGAGCGCTCTCGAGCAATGCGCTACTTCATGCTCTTCAAAAACGCCTTCAGGTAGACGCAACGGTGCACGGAATGCGGTCAGCATTTAAAGACTGGGCGTCCGAGACCACAAACTATCCAAATGAAGTCTCCGAAATGGCGCTAGCTCACGCAGTTGCCAACAAAGTTGAAGCCGCTTACCGACGCGGTGATCTATTAGATAAACGCCGCTCAATGATGCAGGACTGGAGTGATTTTGTGATCGGTAATGAGAATAAGGTAATAAAATTAGTGGGAAAGGACATCAGATGACAGAGCACAATATAGCGCCAACCTTCCTTCGGCTGAAGCAAATCATCGGCGACGATCAATCAGATCCGCCTGTAGCGCCAATTATACCAATTTCGAAATCTGCTTGGTGGAAGGGTGTAAAAGATGGCCTCTACCCCTCCCCAATCAAGCTTAGTTCAAATGTAACAGTTTGGCGCTCTGACGAGATACAAGCTTTGATAGACGACATATGCATCAAAGGCGGGACGCAGGAGGCAGCATAAATTTACACTAGTTGTTTCTCCTCGAAAAAAAGAAGGGTGTGTCTCTGCCAAAATGGTGTAACGAGTGTAACGAGTGTAACGAATCTTCTGTAACCCACAGTCAGTAAGGATTACAGCCGTTACACTTTAGGGTTTAGAAGTGTAACGAGTTGATGAGAAGTGTAACGAGTAGTCAGGTTTATGTTGGCTGGG
>Ga0255765_1000259_pt1 | contig 70410 bp, 37 predicted proteins | sample 041ome_8_FD_179965 | JGI IMG/M metagenome (GOLD analysis project Ga0255765, IMG submission 179965) | Coastal salt marsh microbial communities from the Groves Creek Marsh, Skidaway Island, Georgia - 041407BS metaG (version 2) | ecosystem: Environmental > Aquatic > Marine > Intertidal zone > Salt...
CTTACGACGCGGTCGGTCCGTGTGTGACGACCGACCGGTCTCGTGCCGCCCATCGACGGGTCGCGACTCCGCGCGAGGGGGTCGCGGGACGGCGACCTCACATCCGCGGGCGATCGACGCGACATCGCGACGCGAGCGCGGACGCGCGTCGACGCGGAAGCGCGTCGACGACGCGCGACGCGGAAGCGGATTCGAAAACGACGCTGACGAACGCGCGACGGCGAAGAGGGGCGCGCGAGCGGCGCGAAGACGACCCGAAAGCGTCGGATAACGAGCTCGAAGATATTTGAATCGAGACGCGAGGCGCGCGCGAGCGCCGAGGGAGGCGCGAAGAAGAGGCGCGGAGGCGGTCGAGCGTCGGCGTGGGATGGCGACGTCGCTCGGCGCGCGCGAGGGCGCGCGGGATGCGGCGGGCGTCGGGCGTGGACGGCGGGGCGAGGGGCGGCGAGCGGACGCGCGCGCGGCGACGACTCGGAGACGCGAGGGACGACGACGACGGGGGCTGGTGGTCGTGAACGGGAGCAAGTATAAGAAGAGTGACTTTGAGATGGAGCGTCAGATCGGTGAGGGGTCGTTCGGGGTGGTGTACGAGGGACGAGTGGCGGTGAACGACGCGCGCGGGTTGCGCAAAGGCGACGCCGTGGTGCTCAAGCGCCCGAAGCTCACGGTCGAGGGCGCGGCGGAGTTGCAGGAGATCGAGTCTTGGATGAACGATCGAGTGAGTCGAGACGCGAAGGGGGCGTGCGCGGAGTTCGTGGGATCGTTTCGCGTGACTCGGGACGATTGGTTGGCATCCGGGACGAACGACGCGTTGAGCAAGGAAGGCTTGTGGTTGGTGTGGAGATACCAGGGCGATCGCACGTTGGCGCAATATCTCGCGCAGCCAGATTATCCCACTGGACTCGCGAAGACATTACTGGATCGTGATGACGTGTATCGCGGCGACGCTGCGGTGGAACTCGAGATCACGCAACGCGCGATTTCGCAGCTCTTGTCGAGTCTGATGGCGATGCATCGCGCCGGGTTGGTTCATCGCGACGTGAAACCGCACAATCTCGTGCTCGCGAGAGAGCCGACGCCTGAATTTAAAGTGATCGATCTCGGCGCTTGTGCGTGCTTCAGATCTGGGATGAATTTCACCCCGGATGAAACCATCATGGATCCGAAATACGCGCCTCCCGAGGAATTTTTAATTCCGACGGACGACGCCCCCGATCTGCGAAAGATGTTCGCACCTGTCGCGCTCGCGGCCGGTACCACGGCATGGCTATCACACAGACCAGATCGATTCGATATGTATAGCACTGGAATCGTACTAATGCAGCTCGCCATGCCGAGCTTGCGCACGAACAGTGGGTTGCAAAGCTTCAACCGCGGATTGAAAAAGTTCAAGTACGACTTGCAAAAGTGGAGAGAAGCGAACAAAGGTCAACTTAGTCGATCGAAGACGGCTGTTCTCGACGCTGGTGATGGCGCGGGATGGGAGTTGGCGGCAGATTTACTCCGTCCGAGGCCGTACGAAGCCGAGGATGATCAAGAAGCCCGCGAGCGCCCGAGCGCAGAGCAAGCGCTCAAGCATCGCTTCTTCCAAGTCGACCCCACCGAGCTCAAGGTCGAAGTGAAGGAAGGCCGCGGTGATAACTGGGTAGCGGAGACCGCTGGAATGTTGACTGATATGTTTTCGTTAGAAAAACGTATCCAACGCCAGCAAGTCAACATAGCCAAACAATCTACGACGATCCAGCGCATGCGAGACGACGGTGAGGACGCTAAGAAAATCGCAGAGGAGGAAAAGACGCTCGAGAAGATGCGCGTTGGATTACAAGGCTTGGTTCGATCCATGAGCTTCAAGGAAGTCGAAGCGCGCACGACTATGGTTTCCGCAGCGACCGAGTTGAAAAAAGCGGCCAAGGAGAGCGGCGTTGAGACGTCGAAAGAGTACGACGGCTTGCTGTCGAATCTCTCCTCGAACGGCATCGGGAAGACACGCATGCAGTCCATCAATGATCGCGTCAACCGAGCCGCTCAGGACACGAGAAAGAGCTTCGATGAAGGCATGAACACGCTTTTGCGCGCGATTCGCCCTAACGCGCCAGATGCCGAAGACGAAGAAAGACAAGTTTCAGAAAACGTTGAGCGAGAAGAAAAGACGACTCCGAAGGCGCCGGCGATGAGAAAGACGGTCGAGAACACAAAGGACAAGGTGTCGTCCATGCTCGCTAGAATTTCCAAGCAAACTCCGGCGAAAGAAGAAGACTCTGAGGCCATTCGGCTTCGCATGGAAGCCATTCAAAATGAAATGAACGCAGTCATCGAAGAAATGGCAGAGATGGAGTCGCGGCTTCTCGCTCAACAGCAAGAGCTCGAGGCGCAACAAAAGAATATTTCCACTACGTTCACGCCGCAAGAGACCACCGAAAGCCGGAAGAAGAATGGCTCGAAGAAGAATGGAAGTATTGGTGCCTTCTTTAAAACGAACGGAAAGAAGAACGGTTCGAAGAAGAACGGTTCGTCGTCGTCGTCGTCGTCCTTGGTCGACGCGAACGAAAGCGACACATAGCACCACCGCCCGCAACAAGATCCCAAAATCGATTTATTGTAGCGCCGCATAATAGCCGCATTAGACATTGAACACACACAACGCAAGCACTTGACGAGAATTCGTGCGACGAGACGAGCGGACGACGATATAATGTGGAATCACTCTTTTCCATAACACTCCGGCTAACGAACGCAAAACGCGAAATCTACTTTTCCGGAATTTCAATGTCCCCGGAATCGATCGATTCTTGCACGTCCGACGGGTCTTCGCCCTCGACGGTGCAGCCCACAGACTTGGCCGTACCGAGAATTTCTTTGACGGTACCGGCGAGCGACTTGGCGCAAGACTTCGAGCGCATAGTGCGCGCGACTTCGATGATGTCGTCCAAAGAGCAGTTGCCCGTGTGCAAGATACCCTTGACCTTTTTGCGGTCTTGGAACGGCTCCTTGAGCGCTTTAATGACTAAGGCGGAGGCCGTCGGCACGACAGACACCTTCGCTTGACGGTTTTGCACGGTGAGCTTCACCGTCACGCGCAAACCCTTCCAGTCCTTGGCGGTTTCCTTCGCGATGTCTTCCCCGACCTTCTTCGGCGACAAACCGAGCGGACCGATCTTCGGCGCGAGCGAAGACGCAGCGCCGACTTCACCGCCGGTGGCGCGCATGAAAATCTCCAAAACGGAGTTCGGGTCGAACTTAGGCGGCATCTTTCTGTGATTTTCGAACGCGCGCGTCATTCGTCAGTCCCTCGCCCTTCCCGCCTCCGTCGCGTCAACCCTCTTCTCACTAGGGCTTTGCGCGCCTCCCCATCGCGCGCGCTTCACCCATCACCCGCGCGCGATCGACCGCCCGCGCGTCGACCGCGCGCGAACGATGATTTTCCCGACCGCATCATCGCGCGCGCGTCATCGCGCGGCGATCGCGCGCGTCACGCGAGCCGTCCGACGCGATCGTCGCGCGCGCCCGCGCGCGATCGACCGCGCGCGCGTTCGACCGCGTCTCGGCGTCGCGCGCGACGTCGCGGGCCGTCGAAGCGCGGTCGAACGATCGATGCGCGTCGTCTTCGCCGCGCGCGCGTCGCGTCGGGTCGTCGTCGCCGGCGCACCTGTCGTCGCGCGTCGTAAAGACGGCGCGGGCGACGCGCGCGCGCGAGGTGTCGTGACGAGCGTACACACGGAACGTGACCAAATGTCCGAATGTCCCGGTCGTATGTGTAAACAGTCCGTACATTCTACGCACATGGCGACGCGCGCGCGCGCGCGCGCGGCGGGCGCGGCGCCCGCGAGGACGCGGCGCGGACGCGCGCGTCGCCCGAGATTCGCGCGCGCCGCGTCGACGCGCGCGGTGGACGTGTACTGGGACTTGGATAATCTATGCCCGAAGCGCGCGACCGCCGCGGTCGTGTTCGAGCGCGTGCTCGCCGCGGGCGCCGCGTTCGGGCGCGTGAACCACCCGGTGCGCGCGTACGCGAACGATCAGACGCTGGCGAGGTTGGCCGAGGACGGGGAGTGGCTGGAAGGGGTGGTTGAGGTGACGGCGTGCGCGTCGAGCTCGGAGGCGGCGGACGACGCGCTCGGCGACGCGTTGACGCGCGCGGTCGGTGGCGAAGACGCGCCCGTGTTCAGCGGGAAAAAACGGTTGATGGTCGATGAAAGCGGGGTGAACGCCGAGATGGCGACAGAGCGCGCGTCGGCGATCGAGGAGGCGACGTTTTGGGCGGACGCCGCGCGCGAGGCGAGAGCGGCGCTGCCGACGGGCTGGGACGTCCGGGAGGAGCAAATAGAAGCCATCGTTCGCGGTCGCGATCGTGTGGTGTTGATAGTGACGTCCGATAATGATTTCAAGCTCGCGATGGACTACGCCGCGGCGAAAGGGGTCGTCGTCGTCGTGCTCGGGAATTTGGTTGATTTCTCTTCGGCGCAGCGCTCGCGGGCGAGCGATCCGAAAAAGTATTGGGACGCGTTGCGAGTGGAGTGCGAGCGACGTCCGCTGTCGCGGTTGAAGCTCGTGCAGTCATGTGATTGTGCGCTAATTTGGGACCCATACGTCGAAAACATCGCTGGCGTGTGGTTCCCGGCGCGCGGATCCGGAATGGGTCGTTGGTATCATTCGTGAAGGGAGAGGCTCCCAAACAACGTAGGTATCTTAGTTCTTAGCTCCAGTTGCATTGAACAATGTGTAGTGTTTTAGTCTACGTTATCAACAGTATCCGGCTTTACTTCCTCGGCGACGACCGGTTTTTCCGTGGCCGGCGTCTGCTGGACAACCGCTTGCCCTGGAATCGAGGGACGTGCCGCTGCCGCCTTCTGTCCAAATGTCGATGTCTTTCGCTGCGGCACTGACGCCGGTTTTGCAGCGGTCGCACCTTCCTTTACTGTGTTTTTGGTCTGTTCAGGACGTCGCATCGCGTCAATTCTAGCCCGGGCTTCATCATCGGATTCCGACGTTCCCGTTTCATCCGAAGGATAGTCCTCATCGCTGTAATCGTCCTCGTCGTCATCGCTATAGTCCGATTCGCTCGATTCTTCCTCCTCCACTTCAGCGTTCGGTTTCGTGACGTCCGAACGCGATGCGGACTTGGCTTCGCGCGCTGCCACGTTCGTCGCGGTGGGCTTCAGCACCTTCATCATGCACGAAACCTTGGCGTCGACACCAATCCAATAGTCGCTCATCAGCGACACGCCCACGTTGTACATACCGCTCGGCAAGCCGACGAACTGGACAGACAAATCCAAAGGTTCATCCCCGCGCTCAGCCTTCTCTACATCGCGCTGCTTTAACGTCGAGCTAGCTAAGAGGGTGTTCGTGGATTGATCGTACACGAACACGCGCCAACCCTCTGTACGATCAGCGGCGCAAAACGGTAACGGAGGCAACGCGCCACCTAGCGGTCCACCAGATCGTCCAATTTTAATCTTGAGCTTCGCGGTGACAAAATCTCCTTCCATGATGGTGTCGTCGTCGTCGTCGACAGATATTTTCGCCTCAAAAGTCGTCACACGTGGGATCACCGCGAGCTGACGCTCGACATCCTTCGTCGCGGCCTCAGAAAATCTTGCGTCAATCAACAGCTTTTTGCGATCCTCGCTCGATAATTTCATCAGCGCGTGCAGGGATTTGCACTTTTTTGCAACACCGTTGAGGTTTTCCGTGGAGAAATGTGGGAGCTGAAGCAAACTCGCGTTTCCGTCTTCATCTCGCTTTCGCGAAGAAAGAGGCACGCCTTGAGTGAAGCATTGGTAAAACTCCATGACGCTGATCTGCGGTCGCGCGTACGAATGACCGGCGCGGTTGATTGGCATCGCTGCGATCTTGAGCAACTCTTCGATCAATCGAGGCAGGGTGAGCACCAATTTTTTAGCATCCGCGGAGAGCACAGGTGGAAGCGAAGCCGCACGCCGGGACGTCTGAGTAAGGATCAACATGTGTGCTTTGATGATGGTCGGCAACCGCTTCATGAGCTTTTGATCTTTCGATTCGTACTCGTTCTTGTAATCTTTGAGAAGCTGGCTTACGGCCGCATCTTGTCCATCGAGGAACGGCGTCTCGATGAATTCGTGCGCCACGGCGAGCGTCTCCGGAACCTTTGAGAGCGCGAGCACCGGCTTTAACATGCGCGCGTAATTAACCTGTGTCTGCTTGAGCACGTTGTTTCCACCAAATTTGTTCATTTTACGGATCGAACACATAGCGATGAAAAGCGGAAGCATGATACCTCCGACAACGAGCACGATGAGCATCACCGGCGCCATGCCACCCTTTCCAAAAAGTTGCTCGGGCAACGCGATGCCGAGCTTGGTGCTCTGTTTACCATCAGGATGACCGTACTTTTCGTAGTTCTCTCGCGCGACATCGTCCGTCAGCGTCTTGTACGCCGGCGCGATGGACTCGGCGAAATAAACCGCCGCCGCGGGATCCGGGTTCTTGTCTGGGTGATACTTGAGCGACAACTTTCTGTACGCGCTCTTAATTTCCTTCGTGCTCGCCCCCACGCGCAGGTCCAAGATATCGTACGGATCGAACCGTTTCTCCTGTAACGGCGTTCTCGTGATGTACACGGACAGCGCGATCATCACGATCCACCCGAGCGTGTACCACAAATTGGTCCCTCGAAACAATCCGCCCACGCGCCTCCCAGTCGTCATCTTACGCCGCTTCATCGACGCCATCGCCGCCTTTCCCCATTCACTCTCTACGTCACTAATCTCCGTCGATATCGTCTGCGTCTGCTTCTTCGAGCTCGCCGCGTCACCCTTCCCCTCTCCGCTCCCGCGTTCCGTCTTCGTCGCCGCGCTCGCCAGTCGCGCGATCGTCGCCGGAATCAAAAACGTCCCGAGCATGCTCACGACGAATATCGGAAACAGCGCTCCCTCGGCGTCCGTGACGTCTTCTTGCGCGTCTCCGAACCCCTGCTCGGCGTTCGCGTCGCGTCGCGTCGCGTCAGTCGTTCGTCATCACCGCGCGTTCGTCGAGATCTTCGATCTTCATCTTTCGACACCGGTCGCGTCGTCGGCGCGCGGTCGCGTCGCGCGCGCGAGGCTCGGATCGATCGCGCGCGCGTCGCACCATGATTCGTGCGTTTCGCCGCGCGCGCCGGTCGTCGCGGCGCGGTGACGCGCGAGGTCGTCGCGAACGCGCACGACGCGACGCGATGCGACGTCGCGCGGGGTCGCCGCGCGGACGATTTCCAGATTTCGCGCGCGCGACGAGCGGCGGCGCGACTCGGAGGCGAGGCGGGCGAGGGGGGCTACTTTCCTACACAGAAATCGCGAAAGACGACGTCTAAGACGTCTTCCACGTCGTACGCGCCGGTGACGCGACCGAGGGCGCGCGCCGCGAGCTTTAACTCCTCGGCCTCGAGCTCGAGCGCGGAGGCGGAGGCGGAGGACGCGCGAGCGCGCGCGACGGCGGCGTCGAGCGAAGCGACGCACCGAGCGAGGTTGACTCGATGGCGCGAACGCGTGATGGCGAGGGTGGAATCGTTGGCGTCGGATGCGTCATCGCCGATCGTGCACTTTTGAGCGACGATGCGCGTGAGAGTCGAGATGAAACCGTCGAGACCGGCGCCGGTGAGGCAGCTCACGACGGCGGTTTCGTAGCCATCCGCGGCGGTTTCGTTTTCAATCTCCATCAACTCGCGCGTTTGTCCGTCACTCAGCGCGTCGGATTTGTTCCATACGTTAACGATTGTCTTTTTCGATAAATTGAGCGCCTTGAGATCGATGTTGGATGCGTCGTTAGTGGCGTCCGCGAGGGCGACGACGACGTCGGCGTCTTCGGCTCGCTCGAGCGCTCGAGCGATGCCAAGCTTTTCCACGTCGTCTTCGGTCTCACGAAGACCGGCAGTATCGCTGACGATGACCTTGTACCCACCGAGCTCGAGAGACACCTCTAGGACGTCTCTAGTCGTCCCCGCGTGCGGCGAAACGATGGCGGCGTCGCGGCCGGCGAGCGCGTTGAGCATCGAACTCTTGCCCACGTTAGGCGAGCCCACGAGGGCGACGCGCACGCCCCGACGAATCAGCTCCCCACGCGCGGGTGCGTCTAAATACTTTTGTAACGTATCGCGAAGCGCCTTGACGCGTTCGCGCACTTTCCTCTCCACCACGTCGCTCGCTATATCCTCCTCCTCGCCGAAATCTAAAGCCGCCTCGCAATACGCGGCGCACGTCAACAACTCTTTCCTCCAAGTCTCATACATCGATCTCTGCGCCGCGTTCCGCGACAACATCATCGCTTGTCGTCTCTGCGCCTCCGTATCCGCGTCCAAGAGATCCGCCAACCCCTCAGCCTGCGTCAAATCCATCTTCCCGTTTCTAAACGCTCGCCTCGAAAACTCCCCGGCTTCGGCGACGCGAAAATTATCCAACGTCCCCAGCGCGTCCATGAGCGCGCGCTGCACCGCGGCCGAACCGTGCGCGTGTAATTCTACCACATCTTCTCCCGTGAACGACCTCGGCGACGCGAACACCGCGACAAATCCCACATCGATGGGCGGTTCGTCGCGCGCCGCGTCGCCTCGCGCGAACTCAACCAACCGCAACCGTCCGTGCTCCGCGGCCGTCGCGCTCGTCTCCGCCGCCCGCGACCGCGCGCGCGCGTCCGCGGCGTTCGTCGACGACGCGCCGTCGCTCGAATTCGCGCCTCCCGGCGGTCTCGTCAGCCGCAGCGCGTCGCGCGCGTTCGGCCCGCTCACGCGCACGACGCTCACGCCCGCGCGCCCGCGCGCGGTGGCGAGGGCGTATATCGTCTCTCGCGCCGCGCGACGCATGCCGCGCGAATCGCGCCGCGCCGCGCGCTCGAGGCGCTCGAATCGCGTCGCGTCGCGCGCGCGAGGCGCGCGAAGTGACGCCGCCGAGACGCCGAGACGCCACATCGCGACGTCGCGGCGCCGCCGCGCGATGCCCAAGCGACGAAACAGCAAAGCCGCCTGGCGCGCGCTCGCGGATGACGTCGCCGACGCCGTCCGCGCGCCGAGCGCGCGCGAGGACGCGGCGACGAAGACGAACGACGCGCTGTTTTACGTCGACCGCGCCGGCGGCGGCGGCGGCGACTCGAACGGCGCGCGCGGGCGCGACAACGCGGGAACGAAGCGCGAGCGCGCGCGACAGCGCGCGCTGAAGATTGATGCGGCGTGTGAGAAGGCGCCGGCGGCGCGCGCGTACCCGACGCCGGTGAAGCTGCGGGCGGGGAAGATGTGTAACCCGCCGCCGAGTCGAGCGCTCGAGGCGGTGCGGGTCAAGGGGAAAGCGAAGCCGGTGGTGAAGGGCGCGGGCTCGAAAGGAAAGAAAGCGGACGGCGTGTTCGATGTGTGGGCGAGTAAGGCACCGCGGGCGAGAGGGGTGAATAAATTGGCGAGGAAACTCACCGCGCCGACGACGAACGCGAAGGCGGTGGCGCCCGAACATCCGGGGTGTTCGTTTAATCCCCCGAAAGATGCGCGCGAAGACGTCGTCGCGGTTGCGCTCGCGAAGGAGTTTAAGGCGAAGCAGGCGAGGTATTTAGATCCGGTGACGGTGCCCGTGTCGAACGTCGTGGCGGAGGCGAATTTGGTCAACGAGTTGTATTTCGAGAGCGGATTCGGGGAAGACGAGACGGACGACGAAGACGGCGATGGCGACGGTAAGCTCAGCATCAATCCCGCGGTAAACGCGGATAAGTACACTAGAACGAAGCGAAACAAGCTCAAGCGACGCGCGGAGGCGGAGGCGATCGAACAGGCGAACAAGAAGGCGAAGCAGCTCAGACGAGACCTGAGCAACCTCAAGGCTTTGAACAAAGAGATCGAAGCCGAGGAAGAGGAAAGGAAGGCAAACCTGGCGCGTCGCAACGCCGTTCGCGCCGAACGTCGCGCGTCTCAGCCTTCACGTCTTGGCAAGCTTCGTCACAAAGAAGCCGACGCCGACGTCCGTTTCGCCGACGAGCTCGACGGCGGTTCCCTCCGCACCCTCAAGCCAGGCGTCTCTCTCCTTCGCGATCGCCTCAAATCGTACGAGCGTCGCGAGATCATCGAGCCTCGCCGCAAGATCGAGCGCAAGAAGGCCAAGGCGGTGATGAAATACGAACCCGGCGCCCGTGGCGAGAAGGAAATCGAACTCATGGTTGCCGCTGAGAAGTCGAAACAGCGCATCTCCGAGCTCCGCGCCCTCGTCGCCGCCGGCGACCGCGGCGCTTCCTAGTCATCTTCACCGTTTTGTATTCTACGTCAATCATTCGTCGCGCGTGCGTCATTCGCCCTTCGTCGCACCGCTCGATCGATCGATCGCCGCCGAATTGACCACTTCTGCACTTTTGCCGCCAAAATTCAAATTTTTCGTTCCGGCATTGGCGGTCGGCGGCAATCGACGACGCGCCCGACGTCCTCGACGACGCCAACGCGCTCGCCCGCGCGCGAATCGAGCAGAAAGTCGTGAGACGAACGCGCCGCACCCGCGCGCGCGAAACGCGTCCGGAACCGCGCGACGGCGACGGCATCATCGCGCGACGACGACCGACGTGTCGAAACGACGACTCCGATCGAGCGAACGACGCCCTGCGAGCGCGCGATGCGGGAGATTCGCGCGAGGAAACCGCCGGTGAAGGTGCGTGGTGGTGTGATCTCGTAAACGCGCGCGAAACGGAAGGGAATGTGGGCGGTGGTGGGGAAGAAGATGGGCGTGATGACGATCCGCGATCGACGCCGGCGGCGTAACCGCCGGACGACGATCATCGTCGCGTGTAGATGGCGACTGACGACGGTTTTTGGCAAATGCAGTATGAACCGACGATGAACCGACTTCAGGGTGGAGATTTTGTGGCGAGAACGCGGCCGAGGACGCAGGAGGAGGAAGCGCGGGCAGAGGCGTCGACGTCGACGATGTCGAGGAGCGGGTCGAGGTCTTCGAATGCGGAGAATGACGGTGGGCGTTACGTTAACGGCGCGACGGGGGCGAAACGTATGAAGATTGAGTCGGGTTTGGGATTCAAGGCGTCGGCGTCGACGCAGCAAAGAAGCGTAGGGAAATCGTCCAACGCTGGCTCGCACGCGAGCGGCGGTAAAAAGTTGAGCCCGGCGACGATGAAATCCCCCAACGCGGCGAGGGACGCGACGACGCCGAGGCAACGTCCGACGAACAACCAACTTTTATATCGTATCAATTTTCATTGGGAACACTACGAGCACGCTATTCCGGCGATTGTTAAAAAGCAGTTGCCAAAGATGACAGAGGCGTGTCCATCGGTGACGAGCGCTTTTCTGCAGACGCTCCGCGCTTTGGATATGGCTGAAAGCCAACGTACGGATGGTGCTCGTAACATTCTGCAATTACTCAGCGTCAACACTCGCCGTACCAAGGTTGTGGCGCTGAACTCGGGTACGCACAGAGTGCCAGAAGAACTTAGGCGTCATCAGTTGTCCGACGCGGAAGGCAACGAGTACTCAACAAACCTCGACAGGAACAGGTATGGCAACGACGATAACTATTTGTGGACTGTCACTCGATTCAACCTACAAGCGCTCGAGCTTTGCCCACTGCTCGCCCAGGTGCAGATCATCGGTACCAAGGGCAACTGCGACGACGTTCTTCTCACCGCGGACAAGCTTGAATGCGGGTGCGGAAGCAACCGCAAGGGGTTGTCCAACCACTGGACGGTCCCAGCTTTCGTGCTACCGTCGCAGATGCCGACGGCGATTCCCAAGTCCACGCTTGCCGCGAAAGATCGAAGCCGGAAGAAGGCCCGTCAGTCGCTGTCGAGTGTACACGGAGAAATGACGCCCGAGCACACGTCGGACGACGACCAGCACGCCGGCATGGGTGTTCTCCTCGACGCCCTCACTTCGGTTGGTGGTATTCCCATGTCGCCGGTGAAGCCTTCGCGAATGACGACCAAGCCTCAAGCGCCAGTGATGTCCCCTTCTCGACCAATTCGAGGGATTCGTCAAGTCGAGCTCGATCTCGGGGCAATTAATGAGGACACGGCGCTCGCGCAGGAACAAATCGCGCAAGCAACTCGCGAGAGTATTGATCAGATTCCGGATGGTTCCCTACGAGACGAGCTTCACGGTGCCATCACAAGATCGTGCGAACTGCACATGACGGCTGCGGCGGCACAACTTTGTCAGCACAAGGCTGAGAGAGAGGCAGCGGAATACAAAGTGTTAGTCGGCCGACTCGAGCAACTGTTGAGCAACTCTGAGACGGCGATGCATCAGCTGCAAATTCAAATGGCAAAGATGAAGGGCGAGGGTACGTCGCACGGCACGGAAAACGATCGCGTCATTCAAGGGAGCGCGATTTTGGCGCATAAACTCATCGGGATGCAACAAAGTCTGTCGTCGCTGACGTCGCGTTTCGATTTGATGTGCGACCAATCAGCACCACGCTCGGTGATTGAAGAATTACTTCGCAGTGAAATGGCTGCTCATTTGGTGACCAACAAGGCTTTACTCCGCGCCGAGACGAGTCTCGCTGCTTATGCTGCCGCCGAGGCGACGTGTGACGAAGAGATTTGGCGAACTCAGTATGTGAAGACAGCTCAGCGTAATTTAGAAAAAGCAGCGTACGCTGCGAACGCTTCAATCGTCATGCCGACCGAGGCACCTATCGCGGAGATGGTACCACCGGCTCCAGTCGTCAAGGCGGCTCCTGCGCCCGCTTTCATGCACTCCGAAGGAAACGTCAAGTACGGCGCCACCGTGCAAACACCGAAGCGTCAAGGAACAGCACCGCGTGGAATCAAATCTATCGCCATTATGGCCGATGCCGTGGCGAGTGCGAACATCGACGCTTCTCATTTACCACCGGAAACTCCTCTGGGCGCGGTGAAGCCGATGCGTCACGCGTTCATCTCTCCGCCGTAAAGCTTTACATCATAGCCCGCGCTTGGCATTTTTGTATACCGAATAACACATGGTTTACTGTCGATGTCGATCCTCTCGCGATCTGCAACGCTTCTCGGACCTCGGATTGCATCGTTAAAGCCCACGTCTGTTGACGTCACGCGGCGATCGGCGACGATTTATAAATCAACAAGCCCAACGAGGCTCTCACACTCGCCGAGAGAATCACAGCCACTCATGTGCCTCGTTTAATGCCATGTGAAGCCCCCTCGTTCGTAGTCACTTCACTTCAACGCACGGACGCGCGTCGCGAAAGAAAACGAACTTTACATTTTCAATGTTCAACACGAAACTCAGCGCTCGGGCGTTCTTGCTCGTCATCGTCGCCTTGATTGCCGCTGTGGCACAACCAGCTGAGGCTGGGTGGAAGCACCACAAGAAGCACATGTGGAAACCGTGCTCGGACGGGTGGTGGGCGCGCGTGCGCGAAGGAAAGAAAGTCAGCGATGACAATCGAGCCGTTTTACGATGCCTCCTTCATAATTGTGGTCGAGAATTGAAGGACTGCGCGCACGATTCGACGTGCCGCATGACGACGCGCTGCCTTCGCGACTGCCGCGACGAAGGTCGAGAGTGCGCTCTCGATTGCCTCAAGAAGTACGATGGCTTCGAGTCCGACGAAGTTAAAGCACTCGGAAAATGTGGCATCTCGAACGAATGCATGCGTCAGTCTTGAATTGACGCTTTAAGCAGCCCAAAGCCGCCCTGATGATTACTTTTACTTTGTTTTACGACTCACGAAAACGCGGCGCCTCTTGATGATTTCAATTCAAGTTTTACTCTGTTTCAGCATCTACTCATATTACACTGTCCCTCGCTAATACTCACTTAGCCGTCCAATCGGTCGACTTGCGCCGCCTTGAACAACTCGGGCATGTGCGCGTTGGTGACGTTCATGCGCTCAAAGTTCACCGCGCGTTTCTTCTTCTTCTTTTCCACCTCAGGCGCTGGGCCCAAGTCGTACACTGGACGCGGTGTCGGTTCGATCCCCTCTCTGCGCAACGCCTTATCGAAGTCCACGTCGTACTCGGGGATCTCTATGTCGTGAAAGGATCCGACGAAATCTTCACTCAAGTCGACTTCGTACTCGGGCTGCTTTCTAAACAAAACCTTCTTCTTCGTCTCCGTGTTCGTCAACATGATCACCGCATCGTCTTCTTCCGCGAGTGCGATCGCATCATCCTTTGCCTTGACGTACGCATCGACGATTTCATCGATCGCTAATCCATCGGGCGTCGAATTCACCAGCTCCAACACGTCCTCCTTGCACAACACGTCGTGCTTCGCCCTGTACTCGAACAGCCCCTTCGCCGCGTCGTATCGAACCTTCTCGTGATTCTTCAGCGACTCGAACAGCGGTCCGACGTTGCAATCAAAGCCCAAGAAAACTCTCAAATCATCGTTCGACATCGGTCGTCGCTGCGCGAAGAGCGTATCGATCGCGTGTTTCTGCTTCGCCAGCAGATTCGTCGCCACCACCTTGACCGGCTCCACGGGTTTCGCCTCCGCCTCCATCGCCGCGATCGCCGCCGCCTCCGCGAGCTTCTGCGCCTCCGCCGCGGCTTTCATGCGCGCGTACTGCGCCTCCGATCGCGCGTCCAGCGCCGCGCGATCGCGCGCCGCCGCGGTCATGATCTTCGATGCCGCCTTTTGCCCAGAGCGGTACTTATTCAGCGTCTTCTCCAGCACCGACGCCTTGCGTTTGGACGACCCCGCCATGACGAGCGATCGCGATGCGTGCGCGCGCTGTCTCACTCGACTCGCCTTTCGAGCGCGCACCCGCGCGCGTCGTTGAGTGGCGCATTCGCGACGCAGCGCTGCGGACGCAGCGCCGCTTCCGCAGACTTCGCCGCGCTTCGACGCGCGCGGCGACGCGCGCATGCGCGTCGACGCGCGCGAATGCGCGTCTCTGTGTATCGCGTCGTACTTCGCCGTCGTTCTTCTCGTCTCGGCGCGCTCGAGACGCGCGTTTTTGGGTAAATTCGGTCGTCGACACAGAATTTCGGGAAGCCTGCACCTCGGCGTGCTCACGTTATATTGCGCGCACGTCGTCGCGCATCGAAAGACGAACCTCGACGCGGCGACGATGGACGCGATGTTGTTCGTCAGTGGGCTCGTGCTGACGCTGACGGCGCATTGGGACTTTGCAAAGGCGCACGAGCACGCGGAGCGGCGACAGCTCGGCGTGCGGAGCGGCGTGCTGCACGCGAAGACGGCGGTGACGGGGGCGGAGATGCTCGAGCACGCGTTTTACCACGTGGTGAATGGATTTCAGATTGCGTACGTGCACTGCGTCGCTCAGCCGTGGTTCGTGAGAAGTTCGGCGGAGACGCGCGCGACGGCGTGCTTGCTGGCGACTTCGGCGTGGACGGCGCGCAGTCGTTTTCCGATCAATTCGTTCTCTAACAATTATCGGGACGGGATGCGAGATTTCGAGAGCTGCATGTATCGCGTGAAGAAGTGGCAGTATGTGCTGTATAAGACGGTGCTTTTGCACGGATTAAACGTCAGTCTGGCGATGCGTCCGGTGGATTTGATCAGCCTGTTTGAGTGGCGCGCGTTTTGGTTCTTGCTCAATGCGGCGTACGTGCTCGAATTCTTCCTGCAAACGCTCGTCAAACGTAAGTATTTGCGACAACGGACGATGCTGGTGCTCAATCAGGCGTTGATGTTGATCTCGACGTCGGCGGTGGTTCCCGTGTTGCGAACGGCGGTGGAACCGCACGCTGCGGCGATGATGTTCGTCTTGAATTTTCTCAATCGAAAGCGCGAAATGGAAAACGTCGTCGTCGGATTGGTAGCGGCTGCGATTTGGGCGGACTCTAGAAAGTAGGTACAGTAGACAAATAGAATCATAGAGATACTGCGTAGCGATTCTTTCATTTATTCATGCAATTACAACGCACGTCTATACGACTTGGTACGAGTCCACGAGCATCATCGTTCTACCGCCAAACGTCACGGGGGCGCCATCCGTCGTGCGAGAGATGCTCGCGACTTCGATATCGCAGAACGTCTTCGCGGAAGAAAAGTGGACGTCGATGGGGAAGAACGCTTCTGTGTCGGCCACAGGAATGACGAATTCCATGCTTCCGTTTCGATTGCTGTCGTCGATGAGCTCGATATTCCACTCCATGACGCCGTTGCGCGCGTCGAATCGGAATTCGCCGTCGCACGAGTTCACCGCGGGCGGGTCTCGGCACGGCGGGCACGGGATGGAAATGACGACGTTTTGTAAATCCATCGCATCCGACGCCTCGTATTCGATGCTCACCGCGGTTTCTCCGCCGTTGATCGTCGGCCAGCAGTTGATGCTGAGAGGCAGCGCAGATTCATCCTTAGTGGAGAATCGCCACTTCAACACGCCGAGCGCCGAGCCGCACGGAAACGGACGGTTGGGGTCCTTCAAGCCTAAAATTTTCTCGTTTGCGTGCAGAGCCTTGTCAATGTTCGGGTGCGTCTTGAACTGAAACCCAGCGTTCTCACCCGCCTTGGTCACGACACGAATGAGAGCGTCGTCTTCGTTGCGCACTTCGAGAAGCATGTTGCCTTGCAAATCCATTTGCTCCAATCCGCCGTTGCGGTTCAAGGTGACGTTGAGTTTTTCTTCCACAACCAGACTCACGCTCTCCGTCGGCGCCGCCGCAGGCGCCGCCGCAACGGGCATTTCAGGTCGAGAAGGTTCGATGCCGAAATCTGCGTCCACAGATTCGCCTTCGGCACGCAAACTCTCCAGGAACTGGTTCGTCTTCGGCTTGCCACCGAGTTGCATGCCCTTCTTCGGCCCGGCGAGAGACTTTTGGGGCATACCCGGGGAGCTCTGTTGACCGTATCCGCCCACGTCATCGCTGTACCTGGTTCTGAACCCGCCACTCGTCGGGTGGTCGTCACCGAACGAGCCACTTCCGCCGCCGCCGCGGCCGAGGTATCCAAACTCGTCGTTGCGTCCGTCGTCGAAGCTGCCGCTCGAGCCGTCGCCGAACCCGCCTTGCCCACCAAAACCACCTCCCTGCTGGCCACCGAAACCGCCACTTTGCCCACCAAAACCACCGCGCGCATCGAACGAATCTCGCGCCCCGAATCCGCGGCTCGGGCCGCCGTAACCTCCGCTTCGTTGCATCGCTGATTGCTGCATCTTCGTCTCGAGCTTGACCTTGTCGATCTCCGTAGCCTTGCGACGCATGACGTCCTTCGTGTCGTTGATCTTACTCTGGATCATCATCTTGTGCAGCTTTTCTTCGTGCGAGTTCATCTCTGTGAAAGTCTTCACCTGCGCCATCGTTACGTTTTCCTTGTACCCGAGCGAGATGATCTCGTCAAACGCGAAGATCAAATCGAACGCCGCGAACGACACACCCTCTTCATCCACCTGCCCTTGCGTGTACTCCGGCAGCGTCTTCGCCAGCAACCGCAACACGTCCAAATCCTCTAAGATATTACTGCCCTTCGTCGTCACCAGCAGCAAGTACATCGTCCCGCACTCGAGCGGCTGATACACGTACCGCACGTTTTCCGTCTCCACGTACGTGTGTTGCTTCCCGCTTCCGACGAGTTTCGGAAACGCCGCGAGCAACCCTTCGACGCGCACGCGCGTCATCTGCACGTACTGCCTCGACACCAGCGCTACATCATCATCGCACGCGCGTCACCACCGTCAGTCTTCCGTCACCGAGCTTCTTTCGCTTTGATCTCGACCGTTCCGCCCTCGTCTCGAAATCCCACCCTCGCGCGCGTCGCGACCGCATCCGCGCCTCCCCGCGCGTCCCGTTCGACGCATCGTTATCTTCTCCACGCACCTTTACCGCCCTTGGTGACGATCGCCGCCGACAGCACCACCTACACCGCGATTTCGCGCGTCGATCGCGTCGTCGTCAGTCCGCGCGCGTCTTCGAGTCGATGCGTTCGCGTCTCGCGCGGCGCTTCGCGACGTCGCGCGTCGTCCGCGGCGCGCGGTCGCACCATGATGGGATTTTTTTCTTCGCGCGCGCGCGCCCTCGAGCGTCCCGCGCGTCGCGAGGCGCGCTCTGCGGCCACCAAAGCGCGCGCGAATGCGCCTCGTTTTCTCACTGGCACCGCACGCGGGTGTGCGTCCCGTGTCGACCGCGCGCGCGCCCGCGCACACCGCGACGCGCGCGGCGCGACGCGCGCACCGCGACCGCGCGAGCGACGCGAACGCGTCTTTGCCCGTCGAACCGGACGCGCGCGAGCGCGCGCGCGCGCGAGCGCGAGCGACAGGCGCGAAAGATGCCGCGGGTAGGGGCGGCCACGTCGGCGACGACGACGACGCTTCGAACGGCGACGCGCGGCGGGAGGCGCGACGCGCGAGGGCGCGGAACGGACGCCGATGGAGTGACGCTGAGGACGCGCGCGCGACGGGAGTCGTGGCGCGCGAGGATGGGGACGAGGGCGCCGCGGGCGATCGCGCAGAGGGACGACGCGGAAGCCGCCGCGGAGGGGGGCGCGAACGCGGACGCGGACGCGGACGCGTCGGACCGGAATTGGGAAGACGCGATCGAGTTAGCGCGCGAGGAGAGCGATGCGAGCGGCGGGACGTCGAGCGGGCGGGCGGCGGAGGACGGGTCGAATAAGATGGCGATGAAGTGGACGGGGGTGGACGTCGGCGGCGCGTTGGCGACGTTTACGAAGCGGAAGAAGAAGGAGGAAAGTTCGTCGAAAATCAAGGTCACGGACGCGGACAAGGTGATGAGAGAATGGGGCGATAGTATGTCGTGGGATAGCTCGCGTTTGGACGGCACGGCGCTGGATGGGATGAAGGCGAGAACGCCGGATTTATTCGACGCCATTCTAGGACAGACGGCGATGGATGTGGACGAGCTCGAGACGCTGGAGCGCCAACGTCGCGCGAAACGGATCGCAAAAGAGCTCGAGCGAAGGCGCAAGAAGCGAGAGCGCGTACTAGAGCAAGAAAAACGCAAAGCTCTTCAGCAAGCGCGAGTCGAGGCGAAGAAGAAGGGAAGCGCGTTTCTCTCCGGCGAATGGGAAGACGAATTCGACGAAGGGGGCGATGCGGAGCAACAGGAAGAGACGAACTTTAGTCAATCGTTCGCGGAAGCCGTCAAAGAATTTGCGCAATCCGAAGCCGCGAAGTGGATGTTCAATTTCTTTGTCATTCCGAGCTTGATCTCCAAAGTTGTCACGTTCACCATCATCGATCCCATCGTGAGCCAAGAACTGAAATTAGCGGGCGAGGACAGGACCACGATAGAGCTGCGCGACGATCAAGAGGCGGAGATTCTCGGTAAGCTTACCCGTTACCAACAACGCATGGAGTTTGACATCCTTATGGGTCGTGAGGCACCGCTCACGTCGATTCAAAAGGAGGAAAAGATTCGACACGAGGCGCAACGTCTGGAGGATGAGGAAATCAATCACTTCATCCAAGTCGGAGGCAACCGGTACGGAGACTTGGTTTTTATCTCTGCTTTCTTGATCATGGTTGTCGTATACTCTGATCAAGCCAAAGTCGTCGTCACTGGGACGAAGAACGCATTCTTTAGCCTCGAGCCCGCGCAACAAGCTTTCATTTTATTGCTCTCCTCGGACGTCCTCGTCGGCTATCACTCCGCCGACGCGTGGCAAACGCTTTTGCGTAGCATTGGCGGTCACTACGGCGTGAAGGAACAAGAAGAACTCATTTCGCTCTTCGTTGCCTTCGTGCCGGTCTCCGTGGACGTATTATTTAAATTCTGGGTGTTCAAATATCTTCGTCGTCTCGCGCCGTCGACCCAGGTGATTTTGGAAGACATCGACAGGCACTAGACACCTCCCTCGTGTGATATCACAGCTACATAGACAACAACGACGAGCACCGTGACGCCGAGACGTCTAACACGAACGGTTTCACGAATCATTTCAGTAAGACAGTAAGACTACAACGCGCTATCACGGGTATCGCGGCAAGACGTCCAGCGCCACGGATTTCACGGATTCAAACTTCTCAAACGTGCACACACGCTCGAGCGTCTCCAACCCGTCGCGGCCGCCCTTGCGTCGACGAAATACCTGCCACGGCTCCGGGTACACGCGAAACAGCACGGCGGGATTGGATCCCTTGAAATTATAGATTACGTACGCGCCTTCAAATTTTCGACAAAACGATCGCAACGGTCCCATCTCCCCGGCGTTCCAAAACGGCGGATAATAATTCGACCGCGTGCGTTCCAACTCACCGTTACACACCACGAGCGACTTTCCCGTTCCTCGCACGCACCCTTCGTACAAATCTCGCGTATTCGCCAACTCTGAAATATTTGCGCTCGGATACGCGACGACGTACGCCGTCTCGTCTCCTCTCATCCGCTCTGAAATATTCTTCTTCCCACCGAATATCTTATCGAATCCACTCACCGACATGAAACTAGGATCATCCACGTAATCTAGCGTTCCTTTCCAATCCGCGAACCACCCGCGCGTGTCGCTCTGTTCCGGCGCTCGAATCCCGTCCGGCGCCGCGTTCGCCCCCGTCGTCGCCAACCGCAACTCCGTGGGATCCGGAAACAGCACGCGCGTCGTGCTCGCCGTCCCGTTCGCCACGAACGCATCGCATATCCCTCTCAGCCGCTCGGTGGTGAGATTACACTCGACGTTTCCCTCTAAATCCCCGCTCGCGAGTTCCAATCCACCGGGTGGAAACTGAAGCTCGACGAGCTCGACGCCATCTTTCGCGCATCGTTTCACGCTCTCGCGCGCCTGTCGCTCGAGCTCGGCGTAGTCGCGCGGGAACGGCGTCAGGCGCGTCGGCGTCGCGCGACGGCGGAGTCGCGCGCCGCGCTCGCGAGACGCGACGCGGAAACGCGCGCCGCGCGCGAGCTCGACCGCCGCGAAGCGCGTCATTGTGACGACACTTCGCCGCGCGACGCGCGCGGGACGGCGCGTCCGCGCGCGAGGACGACGACGACGATGTCGCGCGCGCTCGCCGTCGCGCCGAGCGCGACGGCGCGCCGCGAACGCGACGACGCGCGCGCGCGCGCGATGCGGATAAGGCGGTCCCGACGCGCGACGACGACGACGACGACGGCGCGCGCGGTCGTGCGCGGAGACAGCGGCGTGTCGCCCGACGACGTCGACGCGAACGGCGGCGCGGCGCCGGACGCGACGATCGTGGCGCGGCTGCGGGATGAGCTGCGGGACGCGCACAACGAAAACGCGCACCTGCGCGAGGAGTTGACGGCGCTCGAGGAGGGGTGGGCGTCGAGGTCGGGCGATGCGAGCGCGGTGACGGAAATGGAGGACGCACACGCGCATGAGATGATTGCGATGCGCGCGGCGTTCGAGCGTGAGTTGGAGACGGCGAAGGAGGCTGGAATCGATCGCGAGCGGGACACGGCGCAGGCGGTGACGGACGCGATGCAACACATGCTCGAGGAGAGTGAGGCGAAGAATAGAGAGCTTGAAGAGGAATTACAGCGCGCGACGGAGAAGGAGGAGGCGCGACTTGAGGCGTTAGAAAGCGAAATGCGTGAGCGATTGCGCGCAGCTGAACGCATAGGAGCTCTGAGCGCGAGCGGATCGGGCGATTCGGCTCGCGCCGCCGCCGAACGCCGAGCCACTTTACTCGAGCTCACGCTGGAGGAATTCGAAAAGGAGACGATTGAGGCGATGAGCGACATAGAGTCACGCTTGAGTCTTGCAGTCGATGCCGTGGACCAATCGAACGTAGCGCTCGAGGAGGCGCGAGCCGAAGCGAACGAGCTCGGACGCGTCAGGGCGGGACTTGAGGGCGCGCTCGCGGAGAAGGAGCAAAAGATGGCCGAACAACTTCGCGAGGTGGAAGAGAAGTTGACGCACGCGCAATCCGCGCACAGCATAGAAGTCAATCGAGGTGTAGAACTTCTCGAGCGCATCGCATCGCTAGAGTCGGCTCGCGATGAGTTGGAGAGCCGTCTCTCCGACGAAGCCCAACGGCGAAAGTCTGAGCGCCAAGAGTACGAGCAAAATGCGACGGCTTCGACCGCGCAAATCGAGCGTCTCGAAGCCTCATATCGTGAAGCACAGTCAACGCTCGATTCCAGTGAAAGCGTCGTGCAGACGTTGCGGGACGATCTCGAGCGAGCGCGCGATGAGGCGCGAACCGCCGCCGCCGCCGTCGAAGAGTTGGAATCCCGAGTCGACGAACTCGCAGAAGCGGTGCGAAGCGCGGAGTTAGCGGGGGACGAAGCGCTTCGCTCGGCGATCGAATCGCACTCACAAGAACGCGTCGCTTTGGAGGCTAAAATCTCCGCGCTCGAAGGCGTCGTCGAGGAAACGCTGTTAAACTCCGTCGGCGCATCCATCGAGGACGTGGAAGCGATGAAGGCGGACTTTGAAGCCACCTTATCCAAACAAGAAGCAAAGATTCAAAACCTTGAAAAATTGGCCGCAATCGGGCGCGAAATCATGGCCGTCAAAGACACCATCGTCGCCGAGTGCGCGGCGCTGCAAAACGAAATCGTCGAGTGCGAGGCGCAAAAAGACGCCCTCTCCCTCGAAAACGCCAAGCTCCTCGGGCGCCTCGCCGCGCTCGAACAAGATTAATATGTATTACCTTCATCATAGCACCCGCGCTGCGGTCTCACGCCGTCCGTTTCACGACGTCCGGTACGATTACGCGTCGCGCGTCGACGAACCGACGCCCCGCGGCGTCCGCGCGCCCGTCCCCACTCCGCCGCGATCATGCGCGGCGCCGATCCTCCCGCGATCCTCATCTCCGGCGTGTCCGGCGGCGTCGCGCACGCCCTCGCCGCGGTTCTCGCCCGCGCGCCGACGCATCCGACGCTCATCGTGCACGACGCGCGTCGACATCGCCGCGTCTCGCTCGAAGATTACGAAGCCGCGGGCGGCGCGCTGACGCTCGGCGACGTCGGACGCGACGCCGTCGACGCGTGCGTTGATACCATCAACCGTCAGTGCGGTCGAGCGGTCGCGCGCGCGTCGACGCGCGAGGGCGAAGCGCTGGACGCGGAGAAGATTCGAGCGACGGGGGCGCGCGTCGCGGTGCGGTGCGGCCCGGGGGCGCTGAGCGAGGCGTGCGCGATGGCGGAGGCGTGCAAAAGAACGCGCGACGACGAAGATGGACTCGGGAGTGGCGCGTGCGCGTTCGCGTACGCGCGCGCGAAGGCGACGACGGGGTGCGTGTTCGTGGACGACGGCGGCGCGGGATCGAAGACGCTGTACGAGGCGCTGCGACCGAGCGCCACGGCGAGATTAGCGGAGACGCTGTCGGCGTCGAGCGCGGGCGTGGACGCGGACGCGAAGGCGCGAGATGAACTGCAGGCGGGATTGCACTGGGAGTTTTTGCGCGCGCATCCCGAGACGCGGCCGTTGTTGGGGATCACGGGCGCGGACGCGAGGAAAGGATTACCGGGAAACGGCGACGACGACGAGGCGCCGGAGACGGCGTCTATGTGTGGCGTCGTCGCCGCGGTCGTGGCGAGTAAGATATTGAGTTATTTGGACGCGAGTGAAGCCGTCGCAGTGGCGCGCGAGTGCGATCAGTGGACGCACGTGGAGGCGTTGGCGTTGTACAAGCCCGATCGCCCGGACTCGGCGCCCGTGCCAAACGCGTCCGAATACGAGGTTCTTCCGAGCGGGGACGATATGGATGCCGACGACGCGCAAGACGGTGATGAAGATTGCGAGGGTTTCGATACGCACGCGAGACTTTTCGGCTACGACGCGTTGGCTAAGCTGAGAGAGATGTACGTCCTTGTGTGCGGCACGGATTCGCTCGCCAACGACGCGTGCGTCTGCGCGCTTGCCGCCGTCGGCGTCGGTAACGTCGACGTATACGGGGCGAGTGGATCAAAAGTATTTGTTCGGCACGATTGCGAAGTGGACGATTTGTGCGATTTAGACGATTTAGAAACGTACAAATACCACGTCGTGGTTCGCACGAGCGCGTGCGCCACCGCCGACGAAGTCGTCGCCATCGCGAGAGAGGCAAAATCGCCGGTGATTGAAATTACGAGTACGAGCGTGGGGTCGTGTGTTGTGGATGTTAGTTTAGGCACGGACTCGTCCTTCACGCGTGCGTCGTTCTCGGGATGGATGGATGCGCCGACGGCATGCGTCGCCGCACACATCGCCGCGATGGAAGTAGTGCGGATAGCGCAAGACCGAAGACGCGCGACGACGATAGTGTTCGACGGGAAAGGGATATTTACCAAGGCAAGGATGTAAACCGTTGTCATACATGTGTAATAGGCGAATTACTTTTTCTTGTTCCCTTTCTTCTTGTTCGACTTTTTGGCCGATCGTGCCTCCTTCTTCTCTTTCGATGGCGAAAAGACGTCCTTGAAACTCGCAAGTCCACGCTGTAACGGCGAAGCCGCGAGCTTTTGCTGCTTTTTCGCATGGCAGAGCGCGCATCGACCGTCGCATCCATCGGCGATGGGGATGATACCACACTTGGCGCACATGCCATCCTTCGCAGCGCCTTTCGGCGGCGGCGACGTGTCGCCAAAGTTCAAGCTTCGTTGCGGCGTAATCTCACCGATGTTAACATCATCGGATATATTCTTAGACGTCGTCACCGGTGACGGAGGCGAGATGGGCCAAGCGTCCGGTGAGTTCACGTCAGGCGGAGTGATATCGTCGTCTTCGTCGCCCTGAAGATCTCTGAGCTTGACTTGAAGCTCATCCAACTCCGCTATCGCTTTCGAAATCCCCATCGGCGTCTTGCACTCCTCCACACGAGCCATCAGGACGGCCATTCTATGGCTGACATCCTGCATATCACCACTCGCCATACTAGATCCCTGACGTTCGGACAATGGGGTGCTCAACTTTTCCATCATGCGCTCGATTTCGGCGTCACGCTCGAATTCGCCCTCGTGCTCGTTCGACGTCACCATATTCAATGTTTCGAGCATTTCTTTCAACTCGGCTTGTAACTCAATCTCCTGAGCGCGTAGTGCGACGACTTGTTCCCGCAATTCTTCTACCTCGATCCCAAGTTGCACATTTTGACTCTCAGAGTGTCGAAAATTGACCTCTGCATCTTGCAAAGCGTGCGTCGACGCCGCCAACTCTTGGTTTTTCGCGTCTAATTCATCGGTCAACTGCACGTTTCGCGCACGCGCCGTCTCCAGTTTTGCTTCTGCTGCCTTAGCATCCTCGAGCTCGTGCTCAAGCCTAGACTTTTCCTTCACCAACTCCCCATTCTTCTCCGTCAATTCTCGCACGCGTCCCCTCGTCGTCTCCAAATTTTTCGACGCGTCGTTGGCCCGTTCTTTCCATCTCTTGTTCTCCTCCGACAGTTTCCCCTCCTCGCTTACCTGCGCCTTGAGCGCATCGATTTCTTTGCGCATTTTATCGATCCTGCCATTCGCCACAGTCAACGAGAACCGAAGTTTCGTCGTCTGTTCCTTTTCCGCCCTCACCTTTGACGCCGTCTCCTCCCGCTGTTCCTCCATTTCTTTCATCGTCGCCTCCAACGCCGCGTTTCGCGCCTCGCTTTCGCGCAGTCGTTCAAGCGCGTCTTCGTGATCGGCGTGCATGAGCGCCAGCTCGCATTCGGCGTCGATACGCGCGCGATGGACGCTTTGAAGCTGTGACTCATTCTCGACCGTTGTCTTTTGAAGCTGCGATTTCGTCGCGGATTTCTGGCGGAAGAACGCCGCGGCGGCACCGCCGGCGAGCACGATCGACGCCATCGCGTGTTCTTGTTGATGACCGCGCGCGCGTTGACGTTGGCGACGGGGCGAGGCCCGTACTGAAGACGGTTGATTACTGTACAACTGATCTTTGTTGAAAGTTCAAAAGGCCGGCGACGCGCGAAGAATTTCTCGATAAAGCAAAATACGAGGCTCGTGCGCGGCGCTCGCGCTCTGCTCGGGCGTCTCTTCGCTCTCGATGGAAAAGAGAGCCTTTTCGTACGCGCGTCGAGCGCTGACGTTGTCGCGCTCGACGTGAATGTAGACGACTGCGGCGCGCGTGCGAGACGCGAGATATTCGTAGGAGACGCGCAGCATGGCTTCCGCGACGCCGCGACCGCGGAATTCGGGAGCGACACAGACGTTGAAGACGTACGCTCGTGGAGGGTCAACGACGGCGAGCGGGTCAAAGCCGTATTGATCGTTGGCGGCGTCGGCGGACGCGTCGGCGAACGGTCGTCGACCGACGAGTATTTCCCCGGGCAATTTCGCCCCCAGATGCACGTCAAGCGTACCCACGACGGCGAGATGCGATTCCGCAACGCTAGTGTCTGCGTTTGCATCGGCACCTTCGTGCACAATACTCCAGCGACGCAAAGCCTCTGCGTCTGCTGGCGTCTCGCCCGTCGTCGAACTCTCTTCGAATCCCGCTCGTCGACCGGAGGCGTCCGTTCTCGCCAACGCTGCGAACGTACGCAGCGAGCGCACGCCAGCCTGACGCATCATCGGTTCTCGCAACGTCTCGCTCGCGATTCGATCCTCCCACCATCGTAACCGCGCTCTGAGGTACGCCGCCGAATCGTCGTCCTCGTCGTACGAAAAATCGTACGTAAAAGTCTCCTCGCGCTCAAACTCATAAAAACACCTCGTTCGAAGCGCCGCACACGCGCGCCCGAGCGCGCGCGCGTGACGTCCATCGCAATACGTCTCACCATCCACGCACTCGTACGTCACCGCGTCGTCGCGATTCGCCGCGCGGCGCGCTTTCGCGTTTCGGCGTCGTCTCGACGCTCGAGCGCTTCCACCACCGCGCCATCCCGACGCGCGTCGCGCGCGCGCCATCGCGCGTCGCGCCTCCATCACCGTTCTCTTTCCGGCGCGCGCGTTTCAATATCCCTTATTCCCGCGCAATCGCGCGCGCATGTCGAGTTGTCCCTTTCGACAGGCAAAGTAATTCGAACGCTTCACCTCGCACTCGCTCGGCGCGTGCTCTGTCCACGTCGGCGACGCGCACTGCTTCAGCGTGTGTCCGTGCTTTTTGACGCACGCCGACGACTCGACGCAATCGAGGAACTCGGCGAGCATGCCAGAGCAGCTCTTCGACATTCGGCGTCGCGCTGTGTTGTCCCGAAGCGCGATGTCCCGAAGCGTTTTCAGCGACGACGACGACGACGACGCGCGCGCGGACGCGTCTGGCGATCGCGCGCGATGGTTGGCGACGACATCGATCGGCGCGGCGCGCGCGGAGGCGTCGTGGGCGTCGTTGACGCGGTTGGATTTGCGAGCGAACGGTTTAACGACGCTCAAGGGCGTCGAGAGTTGCGAGCGATTGCGCGCGATAGACGTGTCGGAGAATCGGTTGACGACGCTGGACGAATTACGGGCGTGTGGGTCGACGCTGCGAGTGGTCGTCGCGGATGGGAACGCGATCTCGAGCGTGAAGGGGCTGGGGAGGGCGATGACGCGGCTGCGGACGCTTTCGCTCAAGTCGAACGCGTTCGCGGACGCGCGCGTGGATGGATTTCCCGCGCTGCGCATGCTGGATCTGTCGGATAATTGCTTGATGGCGATGGTGGATTGCTCGACGTGCGTCGGGTTGCGAGTGGTGGTTTATAGGGAGAATGCGATCGCGTCGTTGGAGGGGATCGAGCGGTTGACGCCGGCCACGATTACGGATTTGGACGTCGGCGGCAACGACTTCGCCGACGTGCAAGAGCTTCGATTTTTGAGGTACTTTCCTCGGTTAGCGAATTTGAGATTTAGGGGTAATCCAATCGATGCGCGCGCGCATCATTATGGATACGACGCGCGGGCGGTAGCGAAATTTTGCGCGCCTTCGTTGCGGACGTGCGACGGCGCCGCGGCGCTCGGCTCGTCGTGGGCTCTCGCCGCGAGCCGGTTGTTTCGAAACGACGCGGGCGAGTTGAGCGAACCTTTGCTGTCGATGCTGAAAGAACAAGCGCCGCCGTGGGTCCTTGGGGAGTATTTGCATAGCGTTTGCGCACCAACGGATTCTATGCTTGGTGGCGGATTTGACGCTCGGCGGCGCTCCTCTGCGGGCGACGAGCAAAGCTGCTCGATGTTTTCGGTATCTTCGTTCGTTCCAGTCAACGCGCGTCGCGAAAACGGTGATGACACGACCAGTAGTTTAGATAGCGAAGACGACGTTGACGCGTCGTTCATGGTCGAAGGCGCGCGACTGTATCCAGAGGACCCGCCGCTCGATCGCACCGAGCATTGGTTATCGCGCGACGTGAGTTCAGAAAGCGATGGCGACGACGGCGACGACATCGGCAGACCCTCGCCCAGTGGTCGCGTTCGATCCACGAATTATGATATTTCCATGGACGCGCTGCGCATGATTTCACCGATTCGATCGGCAACGAAATCGCGTCCCACTCGAGACGCCGTGAGCGACGACGCCGACGACGCAAACGCCGGCGCGTCCTCCGCCGACGAAGACGATGATTTCCATTCGCCAAGAGAAGTATTTGGGTCGACATCCAAATCGAAAACGCCGGAGACGACATCGTCGCGAAAGCCATCGCATTGGTCAAACGTGCGGCTCGTGCGCGCGGCCACTCGCCACGACGAGCAAAGCCACCGCGGTATCGACGACTCCTTTGACAATTCTCCAGATTTGCGTCCGCCGCCGTCGACGGTGAATCGAAGGAGTTTCGCGTTCACGGACGACAGTGAGTCTATTCTTGTCGATGACGGCGATGACGACGAGTTCGGATCGTTGCAAGACGACGATGAAGCCTCGCTTCGATCGTTCATCCTCACCGGCGACGAAGACTCGAGCGGGATTTCCGCCTCGGCGTCGCGATCCGCCAGCGCGTCGAACTTACGCGCCGAGTTGAAATCCATGGTGAACGACTTAGCGCTCGCACAGGATGGTTTAGGCACGCCGCAGCGTCTGCTTAAAGCTCAATCCAAAATCGAACAGATGTTGGCGAGGGTCAAGCGCGATCGCGTTCGCGCCGGCGAGTTTTCCCAATCCGCGTCGTAGCCTCGTCAGCACAACGCGACTCTGGATGGCATCCACCGACACGAAGGCGATGAAAGAAACACCTCTCAGCGTGCTTAGCCGCACCAACTTGGCAAAGTATCTCACTGAGAGACATGCACTCGCGGGAAAGACGTGCGGTGACCAACCTGAATCGCTTCGCGGCAAATGTACGCTGGTTTTGTCTAGCGACTCTTCGTTTCAGGAAGCGTTGAGCAGTATGAACCGGTTCCGCGTCTCTTCGATGCCGTTAGTGCGGTACAAGTCTGGTGCGAGTCGAGATGTCGGTGCATACGACGCGCTGTGCTTTCTATCGAACGGTGATCTCGTGACGACGCTGATCGAGGCGTGCGACAAAGCCGAATTGAACGCGCGGGACGACGACGTTCTCGGTCTCATGGGACGAATGGCGACGATCGGACTCGAGATCGAAAGTCTGCCGCTGAAGCAAGCGAGAACGAAGTGGGATGGGACTGTGATATGGAAGAGCGCTACGGCGACACAATCTCTGGCCGAGTGTTTGGAGCGATGCCTGTATATCTCGCCGAGCGAAAAGCCGGGTGATGTTCGTTTGCGCGCGCTTCCGCATCGCTTCGCCGTCATGAATTCAGACAACGCGATTGAACACATCGTTTCGCAATCGGACATCGTGATGTACTTGCACACCAATCGCGACATTCTCACGCCACTGTTTACTGAAGCCACCGTGAATGAGCTTGGGTTGGCGAGCACGCCGGGGATCGCCTTCGTCGGCGCGTCGACACCGACGATCGAGGCGTTTCGCGAAATGGAGCGTCACCGCGTCGGGGCGGTGCCAATCGTAGACGAAGCCACGCGGACGCTGATTGGGACATTGAGTGAGTCTGATTTGACGCATTTACGAGGAGGCGCTTCGTTTGCCGCGTTAGCTCTACCCGTCGCGGAGTTCCTTCTGCACGCGCACAAACTGTCGGTGTCCACGCCCGCGCAACAATCGGGTGGGCTGTACAACCCAAACACCAGCGCGTTTGCCGCCGCGTTGATGCGGCATCGCGAGAGATTGGTGGTCTCGTGCAGGCCATCGGATACACTCACGGACGTTTTGACGAAAATGGACGTGAACGCGGTGCATAGAGTGTGGGTCGTCGACGACGCCGGCGTGCCGACAGGCGTCATCGCGCTCGCGGACGTCCTTGCAGTCATTGCGCAAATGGGAATGTCCACCGAAGAGGTTGCAAAGCAGCGCGACAAAATGGTGGTCGCGTGATGAGCGCGGGAACACGCGTGAGCAAGACTTTGAATGATTTGATACGAAGGAAAACGCTGTAACAACATGTCTTTGGCACAATCGAGAACGGCGACGAAATCGAGGCGAAGCGCGTGCTCGCGGACACTTTCACGCGCGCGCGCGAATCTCGGCGCACGCATGCGAAGAAATAACATGAATCGTACTCTAAAATTCGTGTTGGCCGTGGCGTGCGCGTGTGCGCTCGTTATTGCGACGACGACGATTTATATTCCCCGCAGCTCTTCCGCGGTTGGCGACACCGTCGCCTCGGGGACAGCCGCTTCATCCGTCGCCTCAGGGACAGCCGCTTCATCGAGGAAACTCTTGACCGCCCCTGTCGGTCCCGCAGGAGTGATTCTTAACGCTATCATTCAGCCAACGACCTTCTTACGCGTCGCACTGCTCATTCTTCGCAACTCGGTGAACAATAACGGTGGAATGGTGGAGGAATTTCTGCAAATGATCTTGACGACTGATCTGGGTTTCACCAAATTCACCAACGTGTTCGCGAGCTTCGCGTCGGGGGTGATTCAGGATTTCAGCTCTGGTGTCACCACGGACACCGTACTCGCGCAAGAGTGGGTCATCGATGGATCTTCGACGCTCGATAACACCGTGTTCAGCGAATTCTTTGCGGGCGGCGCGTTCGGCGGTGAGTATGCGATGCGACGATGCGATTTCGACGACTGACGGTGTGTGCGAACTAGTCGAACAATTCTATGGATTTGGCTTCGAGGTCAGTGGATTAGCCGCGATGGCGATCCAACAGGCATTACAACCCAAGGACACTGAATACGAGTACGAGTACGAGTATGCGGCGGAATCCATCGAAGGCGCGCCCAATAGACGCCGACGGCGATTATTGAGCGCTTCTGAAGCCAGGGCGCGAAAACTCCCGGAAGGTGCGGAGGTCATAACGCAAGTTCAACATCCAGTCGACTTGCGCGCTGCGGCAAAACGCGCACTTCAGCGAAGAAACGGTACGTCGACGGAATCGATCGAAAGACGTCATCTATCTGAAATCGTGGACGTCACGTACGACGACGTTGAGCTTTTCACGACGAATTGGTTCGAGTCTTTTCCCGCGACGCTACCACTCGCTATTCGCGACCGATTCATCGCTTTACTCGAAGAATACGTCGTCGATCCCCAAATTCGTATCAGTTTGGACATCACGGTGGCTTTGGTCGGCGTCGCGACGCCAGGCGTCGGGATCACGACCTACGAAGCGGCGGCGGAGAACACGATTTCAAACCAAATCGTATTTCACGGCTACGACGCCGCTATCGATTTCGCATCGTCAATCGATCCCGCGGTGGCCATCGCCGGAAGTATTTCAAAAGGCATCGCCGTGGCCAACGCCATCGACGACGCGACGAAAATCATCGATGCGGTCACGAGCATCGTGAACGAAGTCAATTCCATCGTCGAGAGTGATATCGCGTCTCGCGAGGCCGATGCCAACGGCGAGGTTTCCGCGCAGGGTGGTGGAGACGACGCCAACATGACGTTAACCGAGCGCGTCAAGCGATGGATCCGTCCGTTGTCGAACGACACCGCTGTCGAAGGTCCTCGAGGCGTGGACACCGCTCGAGCGACGCATTTCACAAGCCTCGGCAAGAACACGTCCACAAACGGGGCGGCAGACTACGACGAATACGAAGACGCCGGCGGTGAGGCGCGAGCGAGCGACTACGTGGACTACGACTACGAACCTCTGGGCGCGGTGAGCGGAACGTACGCAGTCGCCGTTTCGCTCATTTTCCTCGAGCAGATCGCACTCAACGGCGGGTCGATCACTGTAATTTAAAATGAATATGCAGGTAATAATTCATTAAAGCGCCTTAACTTCGGCTAAGCGATCGCGTAATCGATCGATCTTGCCGCTCGTGGGAAGTCCGCGCTCTTGTAAGAGCTTGCGCACCGTGGGCGCGTCCATCGAATCGATTTGCGCGCGAGTGAATTCCGACTTGGCGTTCGCCACGGCTTTCTCTCTCTTGTTTACTTCGGCGACTTTTTCGTTGAACGCGTCGTCCATTTCCTTACGGAGCGCCACCGTACGAGCGACTTTGGTCTCTTCGATTGACGCCAAACCGCGCGCCTTGGTCAGCGCCTTGGTGTTGGCGTCGCACACAGCTTCGGATCGCGCGAGCTCGCGCTGCGACGACGCCGTGTCGACGACGGTGGCAACAACGACGGTGATATCGTCCATCTTCCCGCCCAAGTTGCCACCGCCGAGCATTTGCTGAAATCCCCCAAACAATCCCACGGCTTTCGGCGCGCCGCCCTTGTCGGTTTCGCTCTTCGCCATTTCGCGCGCGTACGGCGAGTCGTACTTTTTATCCTCCGCGTGCTTTCTCGCCACCTTCACTAGCGCCTTCGCCGCCGATTCCGCCGCCGACGCCGCGTCCCCGGCGCTCGCGTACGCCGCGTTTACCACGCTCGCGATTTCCTCGTCGAACACGTTATCAAACAGCCCGTCGCTCCCCGCCACGACCACGTCCCCAGCCTCGACGTCGAAACTGTACACATCCGCGTCTCTCGCGCTGTCGCAATCCTTCGCCAGCGCCTCGTACGCCAACTGATACGGGCAATTAAAATAATGCTGCCCCGCCGTCGACCCGTACGTCACCCCCCCGCGTCGCACCACTCGGAACCCAGAGTCCCCCACGTTCGCGCACGTCAGCTTTTTCCCATCCAGCGCCACCACGCACATCGTCGCCGCGCCCGGCAGCATCGTTTTCGCCTGCGCCTCGATCGCGATCGCCCTCGGGTCGATCTTCGCGCTCGACCCGAAGAATCCGCCGTCGCCGCCGTCGCACGCCCGCAGTCCCTCGTAGCTCAGCACGCGCGCGTACAGCCCCGGATCGACGCCCTGATCGTTGAACCCACCGACGCCGTCCGCGACGCCGAGCGCGCCGCCGCCGTTCGCCGCCGAGACGCGCGCGAACCACGCGTCTTCGCCGCCCTTCGCCGTCTTGTCCGGATGCGGCAGATTCTCCCCGTGCGCGCACAGCGCGTACCGCGACGCGCCGGCGACGACGCGTCGGCGCGTCGTCGCGTCGCGCGCCGCGCGCGCGGGTCTCGCGGCGCTCGCGCGCGGCGCCGCGACGGCGCGCATCGCATCCATCGATCGATGTCGCGTCAGAGAGTGACGCGAGCGACGTCGCGTCCTCGCGCGCCGCGCGCGCGATGCCGCGCGACGCCGACGCGCGCGCCGGCGCCGACGCCGCGTCCGTCGCGCCGCGCCGCGACGACGCCGCGTCGGCGCGCGACGACGCCGACGCGCGCGTCCGTTTCGTCTGGTGTCCGACGCGCGCGGCGCTCGCGCGCGCCGTCGCGCGCGCGGCGCGCGACGACGCCGACGCGCGCGCGCCGCGACGGGCGCGCGCCTTCGTCGTCGCGTCGAGCGCTTCCGCGGCGCTCGACGCGACGCGCGCGATCGGGAAGCTCGCGAAGACGCGCGACGCGGCGACGGCGACGACGCGAGACGCGCGACGGTTGGCGCTTGAGCTCGAGCGCGACGGCGCGGGGACGGACGCGCGCGCGCGGAGGTTGGACGCGACGCGCGCGATGCGAGCGACGATCGCGCGCGCGCGGCGCGCGGACGCGTGCGTGGTGGACGTGGAGGATGGGGAGGACGGCGCGGAGGCGACGGCGCGAGTCGCGGCGGCGATGGAACGCGCGGACGGCGAACGAATCGTGTTCGTGCGGTCGCCGTTGGCGTGCGCGTACGCGCGAGAAAAAGGTGGGGACGTCGATGAAGACGGAACGACGCGGGACGGGGCGATCTTGCGAGAGATGGTGACGCGAGAGGAGACGCGCGGGGTAGAGGACGAAGCGTCGGCGGAGGCGCTCTTCGGAAACGCGTGGCCGAATGATTTCGAAGCGCGCGAGGGGGTGTGTAAGTTTCACAACTACGCGCGAGGGGGGTGCGAGGCGGTGGCGCGAGGCGGCGGCGCGTGCGCGCTGAATCACGACGAGTGCGCGTATTGCGGCGAAGACGGGCATCGCGCGTACGATTGCGAACGACTCGCCGAGCACGAGCGCGAAACTCGGGTGCGTTTGAAGCCGAGCGTCAAGGACACGCGCGTGAAGACGACGCACGAGGATTATCGCGAACGCTTGAAGCGTGCGCGAGCGACGACGACGCAGCCGTACGTGTACGTGTTGGGCGGAAGAAATCGCGGCTTAACGGTGGGCGTCGTCGAGCGATACGACGTGCTGAAAAATAGATGGGAGCGCGCGCCGACGCTCGTCGAGCCGCGCGGGTCGCACGGCGCGTGTGCGGTGAATTCGACGATTTACGTCGTCTCTGGCGGTGGCATAAAGTCGAATCTGTCGTCCATGGAAACCTTGGACGCGGCGAACGACGCGGCTTGGACGCTCGTCGAAGACGTCGTTCGACCTCGACACGCCATGGGCTCGGCGGCGACGAAAGACGGAAAGATTTACACCGTTGGCGGGTGGTTCAACGGGAGCGAGGCGTTGGCGACGAACGATGTGTACGATTGTGCGACGAAAACCTGGCGCGCGGGCGCTGAAATTTCGCACGCGAGGCGTTTGCACGGCGTCTGCGCCACGGATGCCAACGTCTTCGTCTTCGGCGGCATGCTTCGCGAAGGCATCGAAACCGATCTCGCCGAGCGCTACGACCCAGTCACGGACAGTTGGACCCCGATCGCGCCGTTACCATCGCCCGCGTGCGCCACGGCGTGCGCCGAGGGATCGGATTGCTTCGTCTTCGCCTGGGGCACGAGCGACGCCACCAAACGCGCGAAATCCGTCGCGTCCTCGGGCGGTTTTTATCGCTACGACACCGCCAGCGATAGGTACGAAGATCTCGGCGCGCTCCCGCTCAAACAATGGTTCGGTTTCACCGCGTGCGCGCACGACGGTGTGTTATACGCCATCGGAGGCATCGTCGACGGTCGATGGACCGGTCGCGCGTTCGCCTATCACATTCGCGAGCGCGCGTGGGAAGAGCTCGCGTCCATGTCCTACGTCCGGCGTCGCACCGCCGCCGTGTGCGTCGAAATTTAGCCGCGTGCGTCGACCCATATTTTTATACTTAGCGAAATAGTCGTAGTCGTACGCAGTCGGTCGCCACGGAGGCGTTCTCTCGCGCGCGTTCGCGCCGCCGAGGAGGCGTTCTCGCGCTTCGTCTTCGCCACACTAATCCGCCGCACTCATCGCCCCGTCGATGTCTGCCCTCGGACGCGTCACCCTCGTCACGCGCGCGCTCCGTCGATACGCCAACGTCTGCGCGTCCTCGTCCCCCCGCGCGCGCCTCGCGACCGCGCGCGTCGCCGCGAAACCGCGCGCGACGTCGACCGCGCGCGCGACGTCATCGCGACGCATGACGACGAACGCCGTCGCCGTCGACGCGCAAACGACGACGGAACCGCGATGGGATCTGGAAAAACACTTTGGATACGCGGGAACGAACGACTCCGCGATCGATGAGGCGATGTCGGCGGTGGAGAAGGCGTGCGAAGGATTCAAGGCGACGTACGAGGGGACGCTCGACACGTCGCTGCTCGCGGCGATCGAAACGTACGAGGGCATCGAGCAAACGCTGACGACGGTGCTGAGCTACATGTCGTTGAGCGCGGACACGCGGTTGATGGATGATGCGGTGCAGCAAAGAAAAGGGGCGCTGATGCAGCAGTACGGACAGGCGAGCGGGAATTATTTGACGTGGTTCGGACTCGAGTTGGCGGATATGGCGGAGAGCGCGTTGGAGGCGCAGTACGCGAAGGACGCAAAGTTGAAGAATTACAAGCCGTACATCGATGAGGTGCGTCGATCGGCGCCGTATAACTTGTCCAAAGAAGTCGAGCGGGCGTTGACCGTGCGCAGCTCGTTCACGGGCAAGGGCAAGGTTATTGAATTCTACGGCAACGAGCTCTCTCGGTTGCAGTTCGACCTCGACGGCAAAAAGGTCAACATGGAAGTTTTGCTGGCGAAGATGACGAGCAGCAAGGACACGATGGTGCGTCGCCAGTGCATGAAGACGCTCAACGATGGATTGAAGGATTTTGAGAGAATCTGCGCGCTTTCGCTCAATATGGCTGCCGGGTCCTGGGCAATCGAAAACAAGGAGCGCGGGTTTAAGAATTTGCGTTCGTCGCGCAACCTGAGCAACAACTTGCCCGACGACGTCGTCGACTCGCTCTTGGCCGCCGTGGCGACCACAGGTGTGGATTACTGCAAGAAGTACTACACGTTGAAGAAACAAATCTTGAAGTCGACGCAAGGACTTGAAACCTTCACTTGGGCCGATCGCAACGCTTCCATCGACATCGGTTCGGGCGAGGACAACTACTCGTGGGAACAAGCGGTGGATCTCGTGCACAAGGGCTACAACAAGTTTTCTCCCACTATGGCGGACATGTTCACGAAGTTCGTCGACGAAAAGCGCATCGACGTGCCGGCGCAAGATGGGAAAAGAGGCGGCGCATACTGCTCTTCGGCGTACGGCTCCGGCCCGTTCCAGCTTCTCAACTTTACCCACTCCGCGCGTGACGTCGCCACGCTGGCGCACGAGTCTGGGCACGCAGTCCATTTTGAGTTGAGTTACCCGCAAGGCATCTTGCAATTCCACCCGCCGCTCACGCTCGCGGAAACCGCGAGCATCTTTGGAGAAATGATTGTGTTCCGTGACTTGTTGGAGAAGACTCCGAGCGATGAAGATCGTTTGGCGATGATCATGTCCAAGGTGGACGACATCATCAACTCCGTCGTGCGTCAATGCTCTTTTGATAAATTTGAAGAAAAGGTGCACACCATGCGCGCCAAGGGTACGGTGACGCCGGAGGAAATGTCCAAGGCGTGGCGCGAGTGCACGGAAGAGTATTACGGCAAGGAGGGTGAAATCTTCGACTCTCTCGAAGACACTTCTCACCTTTACGCGTACGTCTCGCACTTCCACAACGTCGCCTTCTACGTCTACGCTTATGCATTCGGTGATCTCTTGGTCGGCTCGTTGTACGGCGCGTACATGAAGCAACCGGAGGGCTTTGAAGCGAAGCTTCTCGATCTCTTGCGAGCCGGCGGCACGAAGGACTTCGTCGAGGCGGTCGAACCGTTTGGTTTGGACCCGAAATCGGCGACGTTCTGGAGCGACGCGTTGCATGCCCACCTCGGTGGTCTTATGGCCGAGGCTGAAGAGTTGTCCAAGAAGCTCGGATACTCTTCGTAGAGCGCGTGAAAAATGTAAACACAATTTTTAAATTCACTTTCGTTTATTCGACAACTCGCTAATGAGGATGACTGAGACGTTAGACTGCGAGCTTTTCCATGCCCGCCTTGGCGAGGTACGTTTCGTGAGCCTTCTCTTGCTGTTGGCGCGACTTGAGCAGTTTCTTTGCCGCGCTCTTCGCCAAAGCCTCGCCCGCGGCGTCGTGCGTCGGCACTCCGTCGTCGTCGTACTTGGAGTACAATCCTTCGTATTCACTGAACGTCTTGAACATTTCACTCGGTGGAACCTTAGCCCTGGCTTCTTTTTCCGCCGCCTTGCGCGCCGCTTCCTCCTTGGCTGCGCGCTTCGCTCTTTCCTTCTCCTCCTTGGCTTCGTGCTCGCGCGCAATTTCTTTCTTCAACTCGTCCGCGTCGTAAAGCTTCCACAACGCACCGCCCTCCTTGTCGTCGAGCTTCACGCCGAGCTCTGGTAACCCGACGTCTCGCAGGTTGTCGCACGCGGTGAGAAGTTCCTTCGCGGACGCCCCGCCTTGGGCGAGCTTGCGAATGTCGTCTCTGAATTTCGTCATCAAATCAAGAAACGGTGAAAGCGTTTCTTCACGACCTTCGGACGAACCCTCCGAAGACTCCGGGAACCCGACCGCGCCGGTGTCTAAGCACACGCCCAAGCAGTTAAGGATCTTCGTGACAAACTTGCCCACGCGTTCGAGGAGAAGTGGTCGAACATCAACGCCGCCTGTCTCCGCGAGGTACTTATTCGTCGCCTTGACGAGATCTTGCAGTGCAAGAAGGGTGTTGGGGGTGTTGATATTGTCGATGAGTGCTTCGTGCACGGCGGCTTGAGACGTGTCGAGCGCATCACTAAGTTCGCGCTCGCGCTCGTTCCAAGTCTGCTGCTTGTCGACGTGGTAACTTCCAGAGGTGCGGAACACGCCCTTGATGGAGTGGAAAAATTCCACAAACAAGCGTTCGATGCTCAGCGCGAGATCCATCTGCTTAAAGCCGATGACGCCAGATCCATCAGGCGCAGCGACTGGGGTGAGTTCCATCGGATCGCACCACTGGTTAAGCAGGAATAAGAACCGAATTTGTCTCGCCGAGTACATCTTGAGCGCCGCGCGAATGGTGATGAAATTCTTCAAACTCTTGCTCATCTTCAACCCGTCGATGTGCAAGTGACCGGTGTGGATGAAAAAGTTCACCCATTGTTCGGTATCGTAATGCGCCTCCGACTGCGCGAGCTGATTTTCGTGATGAGGAAAGTTCAAATCGATCCCGCCACCGTTGATATCGACGGATTGACCGAGAATGTCGCTGCACATCGCGGAGCACTCGATGTGCCACCCCGGGCGACCCATACCCCAGGGCGAGCTCCAGCACGGCTCACCGTCTTTGCTCATCTTCCAAAGCACAAAGTCAAAATCGCACTTCTTTTCGCTCTTTTCCGCCTCGAGTGCGCCCTCTCCATCCATGGCTTCCGTGATGTTTTCCATGGCGTTTTGATTCAGCTTGCCGTACTTGTGGTTCTCCGCCGCCTCGAAAGCCTTGACGTCAAAGTACACGCTGCCGTTGGACTCGTACGCGAATCCTTTGTTAATGATGACTTGAATGTACAAAATCACCTTATCCACGTACTCCGAAACCCGCGTCAGCATGTCCGGTCGCGCCACGCCCAAGGATTTCATATCCTCCATGAACTCGGCTTCGAATTGGTGCGCGAGCGTCAGGTATCCATCCTGAATCGTCCAATCTTTCGCGCAACAGTGCTCGGCATCGATCCCGCTTCCTATCGCCGCCTTCACCGCGTTCGCCAGCGTCCGCGTGGCGCTATCGAGCGCCCCTAACGGTTTCCCACCCTCCGCCAACAACTTTTCCACCGCCAGCGTCTCCGCTCCGAGTCTCGTCTCGCCCGTTTCCCTCGCCGCCTTCACCACCGCCTCCGCCCGTCTCGTGTGCGCGCGCATGATAATTTTATCATCTATGTCCGTCACGTTCATCACGAACCGCACGTCGTAGCCAAAGTACTCCATCATCACCCTGCGCAAGACGTCAAAGTTGACGTAGTTGCGCGCGTGTCCCACGTGCGCCGAGTCGTACACCGTCGGTCCGCAGATGTACCACCCCACCGAGTTCCCGCTCAGCGGTTTAAACGGTACTTTGGTCTTCGTGAACGTGTTCAGCAGCGCCGGCGCGCGTCGACGCGCGTCCGCGGCGTCGCGCGCGGCGCGTTCGGCGTCATCGCGCCACCAGCTCGTGGGCGGCGCGCACGCGCACGCGCGCCCGAAAAAGTAGCCCTCGCGCACGCGCGCGTCGACCGGCATGCCCGCGGTGGACGTTCGTTCGCGCGCGCGCGTCGATTGCGGTCGCGTCGCGACGCGATGCGGTGTGCGGCGAACGCATCGCGCGGGGCAGAGTTGACCTCGCCGCGCGGGGCTTCGGGACGCGAACCGCGAACTACGAACTACGAACTACGTTTAGACTACATTCGCGACGCGCGATCGAGGCGCGAGGCGTGGAACGGAGGAATGCGCGAGAGTCACGTCCATCGTTTGAGGGCTCTCAGGGCTTTGCGCTTGTAGGCGTCGAAATCGTCGTCGAAGGACACCGCGCCCGGCGCGCCGTCGCCGGTGATCTCCAACACGCGGGCGCCGTGAATGGATTGGACGAAGAATTCGTCGTGGGAGACGAAAACGACGCCGCCGTCGAAAGCGTTGATGGCGTCGATTAATGCGTTGACGCTTTCGTAATCCAAATGATTGGTGGGCTCGTCGAGGAGGAGGATGTGTGGCTCGTCCCACGTGGCGACGGCCCAGGCGACTCTCGATTTTTGCCCTCCGGACAACAGCGCGATGGTTTGCGTTTGGAGCGAGCCGGAAATACCGAATCGACCGAGTCGACGACGGGCGTCTTGCTCGTGCTCGGGTGAGGTCGACGCGCTGAGTTCGATGCCGGAGACGTGCAACACAAACTCCAGCGGCGTCATAGTCATGTCGAGCTGTTCGACGTGATGCTGCGTGATGTGAGCGATTCTCATCTTGCCGCTTTTGAAAATCTCACCTCGCGTTGGCTTTAACGCGCCCGTGATGAGTTTCATGAGTGTGGACTTACCCGCGCCGTTTCTACCCACGAGCGCAATCCGCGTGGTCAAGTCGAATGGGTGCGAAAACTGATCAAACATCGCCGGCTCGTCGGCGGCGTATTTGAACGCAATCTCGCGCAGCTGGACGCTTTCGCTAGACGGGAGCGGACCAGGATCTGGAAAGCTAAATTTAAAACTTCCGGTCTCCACTTCAGGCGCTGTCAGCTCTTTCTGCGCGCCGTCGTACGAGAGTTTCCACTTCTTTCCGTCGTGTCCCATGGCACCCATGCGTTCCATTTTTTTTGCCATCTCTTTTGCCTTTTTGGCGTTTCCGTCGTCAAACATGGACGACGAACCTTTGTGCAAATGTTTATCGACAAACTTTTGCATTTGCTTCTTTTTAGCCTGCTGCTCGTCGTACATTTTTTGCTGGCGCGCATTTTGCTCGTCTCGCACGGCTTCATACGTGGCGTAATCGCCCGCGTACGCGGTGAGCTTCTTATTCGACACCGCTAGGACGTCGGTACATACAGCGTTCAGGAATGAGCGGTCGTGCGAGACCACGACGAGCGTGCGCCCATCGAACGCGTTGCAAATGTACTGCTCGAGCCATAAACACGCTTCCAAGTCCAAGTGATTCGTGGGCTCATCGAGCAATAAACAATCTGGATTGACGTACAAAGCGCGAGCGAGCGATACGCGCACGCGCCAGCCGCCGCTCAACGATGCCACCGGCCGTCTAGTCTGTTCGGCGTCAAACTGAAGACCGCGCAAAACTTTTCTCGCGCGCTCGTGCGCGTCTGAGGCCCCGATAGCTTTCAGTTCATCGCAAATTTCCCGAATGCGTTTGTCGATGGCCACATCCACCGCCGCGTCCTCGTGATCTTGCAACTCCTTGAGTTGCTTGGACAAAAGTTCGCGACGCGTGTCCGACTTCACCAAGACTTCGATCGGAGTCAACTCGCACGAGGCGAGATCATCGCTCGAGTCTTGCGCGACATACATAATACGCAAGTCCGCGGGAATCCCTGGTACGCGCTTTTGAGCGAGCAAACGAAGGAGCGTGGACTTCCCGCATCCGTTTCGCCCGCACAAGCCGTACCGATGACCGTGCATCAAACTCAGCGTCGTCCCTTCGAGCAAGTCGTCGCCACCGCGAGGATGCGGCATACTAAATTCGGAGACAGATATATCGCGCGAACCAAGTCGACTGGACGCGCCTTTGGAGTACACGGCGTTGATGGCGAGCTGCTCCATGTTTTGAATCTCTTCCTCGAGCTGTCGTTCGCGCGCCTTGGCCTTGGCCTTGGCCGCTTTTTCGTCTCGTCGCCGACGCTTCTGCTCGACCGCCTCCGCGTTCGCTTTCGCCAGCGCCGTCATGCGCTCTTCCTCTTCCAGCTGTTGCTTTCGTTGCTCTTGCTCCCAAAACGCGCTCCCACCGATGAGTCCCGCCGCGGCGTCCACGCTTTGACCTTTTCGTCCTCGGCGAGAGGCGTCGTCGCCCATCTTAACGACGTTCGCGAGCTTGCGAACCCCGGTCGCCGCGTCCGGCGTCACCCCGCGCTTCGTCTTACAAATCTCCAACTCCGCGCGTTCGTCCAAAAGCTCGCGCAAGCGACGACAGACCTCCTCGACCGAACCAGAAATCTTCAAATCGTACGCGTCTATCACTGCGGACAGCGCGTCCTCGAGCGTCTCCTCCGCCTCGTCCACGTCCGCCGCGACCAAACTCGCGACGTATTCGAGCGCGTCCTCGTCGTTCGCGAACGCACCGACCCCGAACGCGCGCTCGACGCACGCTTTGACTGTTTTCTCGTCCCTCGGCCGTCTTCGAACCGCTCGTTCCGCCGTCGACGCCTCGAATTCGGCTCGCATCAGCGTCGACGCGTTCGCCATCCAATCCGTCGCCGTCGACGCGTCCGCGCCGCCTCGATCCCCGTCCCTCGCCGTCGACGCGTCCGCATCATTTTCTTTTTCATTCCTCGTCGTCGTCGTCGGAACCGCCGGAACCGTCGTCGTCGTCGTCGTCGTCGTCGTCGCCTCGCCGTCGCCGCCGCCGTCGCGCCGCGCCCACGCGACTCGCGCGCGCCGCGCCACGCCCTCGTCCTCGGCGTCCAATCCCATCGCCTCCGCCGCGAACGGCAGCAAAATCTCCACCAGCGCGTCGACGTCGTCGTCGTCGTCGTCGTCGTCGCCGTCGCCGTCGACGTCGCCGAGCGCGTCCTCGACGAACCGCCGCGTGTCGTCGTCAAAGTGCGCGCGAAACGCCGCGACGGCGTCGTCGCCGCCGAGCGCGCGCACGAGCGCGTCCGCGCGCGCGTCCGCCGCGCGCATCGCGCGCGCGCGCGTCGCGGCGTCGCGGTGTCGCGGCGTCGCGTCAGTAATCGACGCGCGAATTCGATTGGATTCGATGACGACGACGACGCATCGACGCCGACGCGGTGACCGCGCGCCGAACAGCGAGGGATCGTCGCTCGAGACGCGCTCGACGCGGCGGTTCGAGGACGTGAGCGACGTGCTGGCGTACGACGCGAGGACGGGGTCGAATTCGCGCGAACGGCGATCGAACGGAAATTTTAGAATTCTGAATGAAACGGGCGATGACGAGGACGCGCGCGGGACGCGGGGGGGACGAACGCGCGAGCGCGACGCGCGGATGAATCCAGCGTACGAATCCGGGGCGTCGGGCGCGGCGAGAGGGACGACGGGGGCGAAGGGAGCGAACGAGGGGAAATTCGACGCGACGTCGCTGTTGGCGCTGCTGGGCGAGCAGTACGACCTGAAGCGGACGACGTCGGGGAACACGCGGTTGGAGGCGAAACCGGTGGCGAAGCGAAGCGCCTACGAGACGGCGCGCGACGCGGCGAGGGATGAGATGGATGAGAACGCGAAGCCGACGGCGACGGGGGGGGCGAAGAGAACGGCGCCAGAGTATGAATTCGTGATGATCGGACGAGAGGAGACGAAGACCAAGGCGAGCGCGAGCAAGGTCGTGCGATTTAATGCGAACGAGAATTCTATCGTCGGTGACAGCGGATCGCCCGCGATGGCGACGACGGCGGCGACGGAGACGCGCGCGGCGCCGTGGAGCAAAGCGGTGGTTGAACGAGAGAGTTCGGTTTCGTACGCGGCGAGTCGGGGAGGCGGAAGTAAGCCCGGGGGCGGGATTCCGAGTTACGGTGGATCTGCTGGTGCGAGTCGGGGAGGTGATGGATCGGTGGCGCGCGCGATCGCGCAGTACCGCGCGGCGTCCACGCGGCGGTCGGACGACGACTCGGCGGTGCGAGACTCGAGTCAAGAAAACTCAGTCGAGGGTGGTGAGGCGGGCGGTAAGATAGTGGGCGAAATGCCCGTGCCAGTGACTGTCGACGCGACTCCCGCGGGCGCGCTGCCGGCGGCGCGGGCGTCAGAGGACGCGCTGCGCGCTTCACAGTTGGCGAGACAGCGGTTTCAAGCTGTATCTAACGCCGCGTACGTGTCGAATGAGCTGGATAGATTTACGAACGAGCGGAGAAACGCGGCGCAAAGCGTGGGTCAATCATCCCGCGGCGCGAGGCCGACGCGCTCCACGGGATCGCAAAACACACACGATTCGTTGCGTGTTCAGTATCAACAAGGCCATGGAGGCGACGTCGCGGATTTGATGATGCATCGTAGAGGCGATTTACTGCGTCGCCTCGGTTCTTGGCTCAACGCGCGCATCAAGTCGGTGACGGGATTCAAAGTCGCGCCGACGTTTCCCTTGGACAAACGCATCGAGCGTTTCGTTTTGGGATCCGGTCTGAGCGTTTAGCCGCATCTACAAACACAATGTATTTTCATGAATAAATGAAACGAACCCATATCACTGCTATTTCAATTTCTCTAACTCACCCTGCGGCGCCAAAATGTTTGTGTGCGGCGTCTTGATCCGACCACAACGGCACGCGCGCTCGCTGTAACGCTTGGATGACGCGGCTCTCGAGGGCGCGCGCGGCGCTCTTTCCTCCCGCTTCTTTCGGCACCGCGACGTACACTAGCTCGATGAGACGCTGGGAACTTTGACGATGCGTCGCGAGTCGCGTAGGAAGATGGTCGCTCTCGCCGCAATAGCACCAGCCGTCTCCGCGGCGAAGAATGTACACGCACGTTTGTCCGGCGGAGCCAATCGGCGGCGTTTGATTCGGACCCACGTGAATCACTTGCGCATTTTCAAGTTGAAGCGCTCGCGCAGTTGATTCAGCGAGGAGAAGTTTCAAATATTCACCATCGACACGCGGTCTTTCCGGGCTGGTGTCTTGCTTCTCGATCAACGTCGCCTGCTCTGAGTCGCTCAACTTTACGAGCGGGATGCTCGTTTGTTCCTCGAGCAATGCATTGGCTCGAGCGACGATGGCGTGTGAAATACCGCAATCAAGGGCGGTTTGGAGCGCGAGTGACTCACGGCATTCGCCTGGGACCATTCTCCACGTCGGGCGCGTGCTTCCATCATCCGACTTTGCCGTCTCCATGCGCGCTCGACGCGTCCACGGCGAGACGCGCAACGGCAAATCCAGAATGCCGTGCAGGTGCGTGGCGAAAATTCCACGCGCGCCGCACTCATCGAGCGCCTCGACAACTGCGCCGCCTATTGCAGTGCCGTGCGAAGCCTCCGTGCCTCGACCAAGTTCGTCAACCATGATCAGACTACCAGCGGTGCAAGAGCTAAGCATGGATTTAATTTCGAGCATCTCAACCGCAAACGAGCTCAAACCTTCGACTGGGGAATCCGTGCTCGCCATTCGAACTATGAGCGAGTCTAAGCGAGGTACTTGGGCGGAAATCGCGGGTGCGTGTAGTCCACACTGCGCAAGAAGCGCTAGCGCGGCCACTGAGCGTAAAACCGTACTCTTTCCCGCCATATTTGGACCGGTGAGTAAAACCAAACCATCGATGTCAAAGCTATTCGGCACCGTCTCCGCGCCATCAAGTCGCATCCAAAACGGTACCAAGCCCTCGACCGCAAGCGGACTCGCCGTGTCGCCTTCGGGAAGAAGCGTTGGCGGCGTCCAACGTTTGTTGATGGCGTTGCTTGCGTGGGCGAGAATCGCAATCGTCACCGTTGAAAGAGTCGCCGCGCCCACGAGCGACGATATGTGCTCCTGCAAATCGTCGGCGAGGTTGATGAGAGTGTCAGAGACTGCGACCGCGGCTTTTTGCGTCGCAACTCTGTAATCGTCCAAAGCAAGCTCGACTCGTGCCGTCGTCCATCTATCTGCGACCTCTTTTCCGAATCTATCGCGCGGATGAATAAAATCGTCCATTTTCATCGCATCTTTTGGAGCGTGACGCATCCAAAGCGCGTTGTTTCGCATGTCGTGTTCCAACTCACATTTCCTCGCTTTTGTCTTCTTTTCGGCCGCGGCTTTTTCGATGATTGGCATGAAATCTTCGTTCACTGCCGTTTCAAGCGCGCGTGCGGCGGATTCAACCCGATCGATCGCTTCGGGAATGTGCTCGCGACGAACTCTGCCTCGCCAACGCTCGTTTTCAAACATAAATCTGTTCGGTATGTTGAGGAGCTTGAGTGGTTGATCTAAACCGTCCATGACGAAAGATGCGTCATCGCGCTCATCCTCGTCGTCGCTTTCGTCTTCATCGCTCTTCTGACGAACAACTGCGATTCCATTCAGAACGTCTTCGCTCACCACGTTTTCGATCATCGCGCTCGCCTCCGAGCACACCTTGGCGAGCGCGTCGCCGTTCAGCTTGGCGCCGAGCTTCAAAGACGTGGGATCGATCAACAAATGTCCGGCACGACGAATGTCCGCGCTGCTGTTCGTTAGCAGTGCCTCGACACCGCGCGCCATGGACGCGAGATCGGCGAAAAATGTATGGCTCGCCTCGCGTTGGGCCAAAAGTTTCGCCACTTTGCTCGGCGGCAGGACTTCGAGTTGCGGCATGGCCGACGTCGACTTCGTGAAAAGCACCGAAGCCTCTTGAATCGCGAGCGCAGTTTGAGGTGGCGGTGGATGAAGCAATAGCTCTTGTAAGTACGAGCGACACGCCGCCGGTGCCGACCTCTCGGGCAACAGATGCGTCAAGAGCGGAGGCACGGATCGCGACGGCAAGATTCCGAGCTGTTGCGCGGTCGCGAGTGAGAGCGGCGCTGGGCGGCCTTTGTTAGGCACAGTCACGCGATGGAAAGCATCTTCGGGCCCGAGTCCGTGATCCAAACGCACGAGATCTAGGAGCTTCTCCACGACGTCGCCGTTGTATTTCACCGCGTCGACGCCTTCGGCGGCGCTCAAAATCGATTGCACCTCCCAGCGTAAACGCCGACTCGGCGCGCTCGTGCCGGCCGCGTGCCGACCGCTCTGTGCGTGACCACTTCCCAGACTTGCGTGCCTGTAAAGCGGCGGCGCGATGCCGCCCGCCGACAGCTTCGCCGCGGCGGCTTCCGCCGTCAATCCCTCGAGGACGGATACTCGACGCAGATCCGGTTCGACGGTGACTACGGTGTACCCGAGCGCGCTGCTCGCGAGCCCAATCACCGGTGGCGCGCTCCCATCCCCGAAATCGACGTCTTCGCCCTGCGATGCCGCGCCTTTGACGTAATTCGGCGACGCCGGCGTCACGATCGCGGCGATGTACCGATCCTTAGGCGGCGTCGGTTGGCCGTATCTATTCATCTGCGGCACCTCTTCGCAAACGACGCACGAGTACCCTCTCGACGTCAACCGATCGAGCGTCTCCTGAATCTTCACCACCGGGCACCCCGCCTTGGGCACCCCCGAAATCCCCATCGGATTCAACCCCGCGTGCATCACCAGCATCACCGCGTCGTATCCCAAGCACTCGTAAAAATCTCCCACTCGAATCAACGATATTTTCCGCGGATGCGCCGCCTTCACCGTCCTCGCGTAATCATACAGCGTCATCCGTTTCCCCGCCCCATGCCGCGTCGACGCCCCTCGCAGCGTCAGATCCACGCCCAGCGGATCGTCTCGATCGAGTCTCGCGATCATCCCTCGCGTCGACGCCTTCGCGCTCGCGTCGTAGTTTTGAATCTGTTCTCGCCAATACGACACCGCGCGCGCGTCGTCGCTCGCGCGCGCCGTCGTCTCGTCCGTCTCCGCGCGCATCGCGCGCATCGCGCGTCTCGCCGTCGCCGTCGTCGTCGCGCATCGCCATCGCGGCGTCGCGCGCGCGCGCGCCGCCGTCGTCGTCGCCGTCGTCGTCGTCGTCATCGCGCGTCGAGCTGTCGCCGCGCCGCCGCGCGCGACGCGAGACGCGCGCGACGCGCCGGACGCGCGCGCGCGAGACGCGAGCGACGCCGCTTCGCACGCGCTCGCGGCGACGACTCGCGCGCGACGCGCGAGACTGCGCGCGCGCATCACTGCCGACGACGCCATCGCGCGACGCGACGACGGCGCGAGACATGGGCGCGACGCCGCCGGCGATCGAGGTGACGAAGACGGTGTGGGGCATGGAGTACTCCGCGCACGGTGCGCGCGCGACGCGCGAGGAAGACGCGCGAGGCGCCGCGAACGCGCGGCGTGGAATTCTCGAAACGGTTGCGCGAACGACGCGAACGACGCGCGCGAGAGAGACGGGAGAGAGACGCGGACTGACGACGACGAACGCGGCGCGATCGCGCGACGCAGCGTGCCCGAAGCGGCACAAGATGGAGGCGGAGGCGATGTTCCCGGGGGTGGACGTCGGGGACATGTTGGTCGTGCCGACGCGTCAGGTGCGCGGGCGAACGACGACGCGCGCGACGACGACGCGCGCGACGACGACGACTGACGATGGACCACGCGTGGTAATCGCGCGATCGATAGCGGACGAAGATGGATTTGGTGCAGACCGGGGAAAACGTGGACATCGAAAAGGATTTCTGTCTCGAGCGCTTCGTCGACTTTGCGAAACGCGTGACGGACGCGCTTCGCGCGGGTGGGTATTGGTGCGATTACATCGATCCGTGCAGCGGGTTGTCGATGATCAATCGCGATTCGCAACACGTGTACGGCGAGGTGGACGCGTTGGTGACGCTTTTGAATTATCAAACCACCAACAGCGGGTGCTGCAAGGTGGTTTTGCATCCGACGTGGGGCAGCGCGGTGTACCCGGCGAGTCTGTTCGCCAAGGCACCCGTGAGCGCGCTGCGCGACGCCATCGCGAGCGCCGAGCGAGACATTCGCGCGAGCGATCCGGCGGCCTAAATAGTACTTTTTCCTCGTTTTGTCACGACGCGTAAAATCTCAGTCGACGCGTCGCGTCGCCTCTCAGCGCGCCTCGCCCCGCCGAGATGTCGCGCGCGTGCGCTCGCGCCGTCGCCCTCGACGTCGCGCCGAGACGCGCGAGCGTCACCGCGCGACGCGCGCGTCGCGCCACGCACGCCGCCGCGTCGACGTCACGCGGCGGTGACTCGGCGCGGCACCTGTACAATCTCCTGGGCGTGTCCCCGAAAGCGACGACGAAGGAGATCAAATCCGCCTACCGCAGGCGCGCGCTCGAGCTGCACCCGGACGTGAACAAAGCGCCCGACGCGTCGGCGCGGTTCAACGAGGTGAAAGAGGCGTATAACGTGCTCGTGGACCCGGCGAGGCGGGAGGCGTACGACGCGGCGGCGACGTCCCGGGGACGCGCGACGGCGACGGATTGGAGCGATGCGTGGACGCGCGCGACGAGCGGCGCTCGAGCACCGCGCGCGTCGTCGTCACGCGCGTCGCCGTCGTCGTCCGGTGCGCGCGCGGCGGGCGCGCGAGAGGAGGAAGAATTTTATGGTTTTGGCGACTTTTTCCGCGACTTGGAGAAGGAGCTCGCCGCGCGAGACGCCGCGCGCCCCGCCGGCGCCGCCCCGAAATCCCTCTGGGAAGAGCTCTACGAAATCGGCGAGGAGTTCGTGGATTTCCTCGAGGACGCCGCGCCGAAACCGAAGCCCACGTCGGAGACGGAGTTTAGTCGCGCCGCGCCGCCGCCGAAACCCAAACCGAAGAAACCGTCGCCCGCGCCGAGCGTCAAATCGCAAACCGTGGACGACATGCTCGCCGAGTTGAAGCGCGACATGGGACTCCAGTGAGATAGCACGGTGAGATAACATCGCATTCGTCGCCGCCGCCGCGCTCCATCGCGCGTCCGCGTCGCGTCGCGTCGCGTCGCGCCCGTCCAGCGCTGTCCGACCGACCGACCGACCGCTGTAACCGTCTGCCCGCATTAATCCAGCCTGGCGTCTCAGACCGTCGCGCGCGCGCGACGGTTCGGGCGACGATGTTCGAGCAGTACCTCGCCGACGCCCTGAATAAGGCGCTCGGCGCGTACTGCGACGGCATCGACGGCGAGAAACTGCGCGTGTCCGCGTGGAACGGCGACGTCGAATTGCGAAACGTTCGTCTGAAAAAAACGGCGCTGTCGACGCTGCGCGCGCCGGTGACGGTCGACGCGGGATGCGTCGGGTCGCTGCGGTTGAAGGTGCCGTGGATGAACCTCGGACGCGAACCGGTGGTGGTGGAGATCGATCGAGTGTTCGTGCTGGCGTCGAGGGTGACGATGGAGGAGGCGGCGGCGACGGCGGACGAGACGCGAGACGAGGAGGAAGACGCGGCGGAGAAGAAGAAACGAATCGATGAGGGAGAGCGAGATTGGTTGAGGACGGCGATGGGGAAGATGACGAAGACGATGCGGGAGGAGGCGGAGAGATCGGATAGTTGGTTTTGGAAGACGTTAAACACGGTGCTGGGAAATTTACAAATAACGGTGCAAAACGTACACGTGCGGTACGAGGATGAAATCACGACGCCTGGGCACACGTTTTCGTGCGGAATGACGATAGGAAAGTTGAGCGCGATCACGGTGGATGATTTCGGGGAGCCGACGTTCGTCGCGGGAGGGTCGCTGGAACGCATTCACAAGCGCGTGGCGTTGGAAAACTTTTCAATGTATCTCGACTCGGGGGCGGTGTATCGACCGTGGAAAACGCACGCGGGATGGACGCCGCCGAAAGTGGAAGACGCAGAGGCGTGGTGGGCACTATTTGGCGTAGGGTTGGTCGGAGAAGCGCCGAGCGATGTGCGAAACTACATGTTGTACCCGGTGACGGTGGAACTGTTTTATCACCGCAAAGGACGAAAAGAACAAACCGAGGCGGGTGAACCGAGGCAAATGTGTGACTTGAAGTTTCAAGACGCGCGCATGGCGTTGAGTCGTAATCAATACCGCAGTACGGTCCGCTTGCTAGAGGCCTTCAATCAGTATCGCTTGCGATTGCCGCACGCCGAGTTTCGCCCGATGGTGAGCGTCAAAGCTCAACCGCGCGCGTGGTGGACGTACGCCAAGTGCGCCGTCTCGGCGAGAAAGAAGAACGTTTTAGGGACTTTCGAATGGCGCAATATCCAAGAGACCGGAGCGTTAAGGCGTGAATATCTTTCCATATACATAGCGGAGGGTAGCGCATCAAACGCTGAGTTTATCAATCGAGTACACGAGATAGAGCGCAACATCGACTTTGAAGTCGCGCTCGCCTGGCGCTGCATCGCTCATAGCAAATCGAAAGCCGCGAGCACCGACGGACGACCGCCTTCTCTCGCCTCAAAAGCTAGAGGCGATGTTATTCTTATGTTGAAAGAAGAAGAATCGGAAAAATCGGGCTATTTTTCGTGGATGTGGCGATCGTCGACGGAGTTGACGGCTAAGTCGCTGGAAATGTCAAACGACGACTGGAGCAAGCTGGAAGAGCTCATGCGCGGCGGCGTGGAGGAAGAGGATTTCGACCCAAAGGAACTCGGCATGGAATTCAGAGGATCGATGAAAAAGCTTTCCATGGAGCTCACCGATCACGATGATCACAATAAAGAGCGTCTCGTTTTGAATTCAAGTATGATTGGCGCGAAGATCTTGACGAAGACGTACAAGGATCAATCAAACACGTATTTCACCATTAACAGTTGGACGTGCGAGACTACGAATGATCGAATATTGTCGAGCGGAGTAGGAGCGTCGTTGCGTAAACACGCGCTCGAAGTCAAGCACAACGCCTACCCACTCGAACACGACCTCGATGCCAACGTGGATGTCAAGCTTTCTCCGGTGTACATTGTCTTTGATGGACAAACCGTCGACCAACTGCGCAACTTTTTTAGCTCAAAAGAATTAGTCCAAACAAATTTTGCGCTCCAAGTGGATGAGGCGATGATTAAGCTTGAAGAAGCAAAAGAATCAACCACTGAAGCGTTGAATAAAGTTGCCATGACGTTCGACATTCACGCGCCAAAGGTGACAATTCCAGTTCGCCGACGAGGTCGAGTGGCGTTCCAAACGTTGGTGGATTTCGGTCATTTTACCATGGTGGCCGATCCACTTGATCCATCGGTGAGTTTTGATCGCAAAACTGGCGCGCCAGTGTACCAGACGTTTACCGTCGCCAGTAGGGATACGGCCGTGTTTCTCGCGCCGTCGGATTTCGATTGGGGGAACTCGGTGTCGACGTCGCTCGATCAAGTCTGCGAAACACTCCTTGCCCCGTGTGACGCCAAAATGCGTTTTGCGATGCAAGGCGCCGGATGGACACCTGAAGTTGGACCTCGTTCAAAAGTGCAAATATCTTTAAGTGCTTTTCAGATGTACATGTCGCCGTCGAAAATGGCACGGGTATACGCGACCATGCAGATGACATCGTCCGCAAAGCAAAGTTCCATGGCATTATCTGAGGATGCCGGCAGCACCGCCGCAATTGATGCGAAACCTTGGTCAGATGCGCTCATCAGCGGTGCCGCCTCTGCGAAGAAAGTGGGTCTAGTTGGTGGCGCGAGCGGTTACCACAGTCGCTGGTTGTGTATTCAAGGTCCGTACTTGTACATTTTAGAAAAACCCGATGCGGCGGGTTACATTGATTTCGTTCGCATCGGCTACAGCGTTAGAGTAACCGTTTTGGAAGACGAGGAAGACGGAGAAAAGCAGAATTTAATTTTGGCGATCCACGATTCGAAAACGCCGAAATCACGCGCGCGTGATACGAACAATACTTGGCTATTCCGTTTTGCTGACGAACAAGAGCATTCAAAGTGGCAGCGATGGCTTCAGGATATGAATGAAGTCGCTGTGGCCACGAGAGCGGTACAATCATCTACGAAAGCTATTGTCGAGGAAGAAACTTCTGAAAATCTTAATCGGGACTTCGACGAGGAAGATGTCGTAGACTCTGTGCTCACAATGGAGCTAGGAAGCGTGTCCGTGCATCTTTCTGGCCAGCCAATGGGTATTCCCGGAGCGAAGTGTGATGGTTTAGAAAATGGTGGTGTGGCGAGGCTGTTGGATCGCAACTTGGCAGAATCCACGGAAATCCCTGTCGCAGAGCTCAGCTCTACATCGGCTTTGATCAGCGTTCAAACGAAAGAACATAGCCGAGAGTTTGTCATGGAGGTATCGAGCATGGATATCGTGGACAAGCTTTGCGGTACAACCGAAACCATGCGTCTTATGAGTGCGCACGCGCGCGATGACGTGAAAGTTCGACTCAAATACAAGGAATTAAGCGAAAGTTCACCAGAATACAACAACATCAGTACAACAATGTGCTTGGATACCGAGAATATCAGCTTCGCGCTTCACAGACCGACCATCGGTTCACTGTATCGCATGCAAGAGGAAATCAAGGTCATCTTGGCGGCGTTTTCATCGACAGACACTGAGGCAATTACAAAAGTAGCGTCCTTCGGCGGCCTCATCGACGAGGATTCGGATCGAATCAGTTTCCAAATGTTACTTCATTTTCATTCCACCGTCATCATGGCATATCTCGAAAAAGAAGAAGAAGCGTCGAGTCTTCAACCTCTGTTTGATTGCTGCATGGATGATTTGCAGTTGGAGATGAACTCGAAAGCCGCCGTGCAAGAAGTTTCTATGTCGCTCGGAAACCTTCGCGTGGGTGATCAGACTGCGCCGAAAGACAATGCGTATCGACAATTCATCGACTTGAATTCATCTGATGCATCAAATACCAGTCGCACGCAGATTGATGTCTTCATGTACAACCATCTTGCGTCAAACTTCCCAGGATACGAATACGACGTTCGCGTCAAATTCCATGATGTCAAGATGATTGTCATGTATGCATTCATCCAGAAACTGATGGGATATACGTCTATGTTTACACCACCACCACTCCCTGTAAGTGCACTTCCAGAGTCGGAGAGAAATGCAGAGCTGTTGCGGCGAGGCGACCCGAGGCCTTTCACGATGATTTACGCCGTCGAAATGGAGAGGCCTGAACTCATCTTTCCACGAAGCAGCACCTCCGATCAAGCGTTTTCTATGGATGCCGAGTGCATAAGGGTTAACAATAAACTAAAATGGGAAGGAGGTAAGTCGCATTTAGATGTGGGAGCCGTGCTCTTGGATTCAACGAACGTTTCATTTTTTCGTTGCTCGGCTTGTGTGTGGGACAAATTTAAAAAGACGACGTCCATGATTCCGGAGCGCGACATGGCGCTCGATGTCTATGTTCGTAGCCCGAAATGGGACCCGAAAAGTCGATCGCCGAGCTACGAGATTGTCGTTGATTTTTTGAACGAAACGAAAGTCGAAATGTCCGATTTTGAATATCGGGTCCTCACAGCACTTTCCGTGGAAAATTTTGCAGAAGTTGTCCCCGTCCCGCAGCCTTTATACCAAATTGCTGAAATTGTTTCCGTCGAGTCGGGCAATTTAAACGATAAGTTCGGCACACCATACATGCTGATGTCGATGAACGTGAATAAAATGCGAATGGTGACATTTGCTTCGGCCAAACCGAAACGAAATAAACCCCTCGCGGCGTTTCAAATTGACAATATGCACGTCGGCTACAGGAAGGACAAAGACGGCGAGATATCTGTTTCAGTGATCTGCCCGGACTTAGCGCTGAATGATTTAAGAGTCGGGATTCCGACGAGAGCCCAACAAGTGTTTGGGTCGAGTCATGGCTCGACTTCTACCAAGACTTTGTTTCGCGTCGACGCAAAGCAATCGTCAACGTCTTACGACTGCGACGTCTTTTTCCAAGATTGCAGAATGATGTACGATCCGCAATTCGGCTTGGCAATCTACAACTTCTTCTCGAATACATCAGAAGACGAATCTGAATCAGGACTTGTGAACGCTCGCTTGAGGCAAGACTTGAATTTCGGAACACGGGCGTCCTTGACACTCGAGGAAGACTTCGACTTGAGCTCGTCGACGCGCATCCTTTGCAACGCACCCGAGGGAGCCAAAGAAGTGGAGTTGAATGGCAATGGGCGCGAGCTCGTCTTCCACGTTTCAAACACGCCGTTGATATATATTGCTGCGGCGAGGCACCTCAAGCTGACGAATGTGCGAATCATCATCCCGATCGGCTCCAAGCTGAGTGACTTCGTGCAGTTGGAGGCGGATTCTCAATTGAGCGCGGAAGAGGTGGATGGTGTCGTCATTGTACACGAAAATCGTGCCAAGTCGCGGCGCGGAAGTGAGAACTCCCTCGCTACCGCGGGAACTTCTTCGTTCGATTACAACGTCAAGGCGTCGATGCCTGGAGTTGAGCTTATTTTCTTAGATACCTCAAGCGGAGCAGCGGATTATGTGTTGCGCATGCGCACCGACGCAGAATTTCAATATACCTCCGCCGAGAGCAAGCAAGATGCCGCGTTTGCGTTCACGCAGTTCCAGGTCGCGGTGAGTGAATGGAGCTCAAAAGGAAACATGTTCGACTCCAGTATCGTGCTAAGACCGATCGACATAGACGGACGCATGCAGGCGACGGCGGACGATATGGAAATGATGATGCGAGCCACAGACGCTGATTTTGTCCTCGACGCACAGTCTATCGAGCGACTTACTTCGCTCTCCAAAGGGTTCACGGCAACGCTTCAGTCAACTGGTTTGTATAACCAAACTGTCTCATGCTCAACTTTCGTACGCGTAGGTGGAGGAGAAGGTGGTGCATTTTTCTGGCGTCCTGTTCCGCCGCCCGGATTTACGCTCTTAGGCGACTGCGTGACTCTCGACGAAACGCCGCCCACGCGACCAGTCGTAGTCATCACAGACGCTGATGGTTTGACGAAAGCTCCGGTAGAGTTTCACCGCATGTGTGCGTTTGAAGGTGAAACGCAAAAGTCGGTGGTTTGGCGCCCAATTCCTCCGGACGGGTACTGTTCGCTCGGATGCGTTGTGACCTCCGACGAAGAGCCACCACCTCTCGATGTGATGCGATGCATGCGCGCTGAGGTTGTCAACGAGGCGTACTACAGTGCGTGCATTTCGCACAAGACGTCATCCGCGTATCTAAGACAAGTTAAAAACGGACCACGAACTTTTCAGGCATTTGCAGACGGTTTCGATCCCATGACGGCGGCGGACTTGTCGTCGCCCTTGCTACCCGAACCGTTTCCACTCATCGCAGACGCCGAGCAGATTTTAGAAGATAATATTTCGATGGACAGTACAGATATGCTACAAACAGTGACGACGTATGACTTCAAACTTTTATGGTCAGACGAAAAACCGGAAGGAAGTCGCCAGGCGTCGATTTGGCGCCCCCGACCGCCGCAAGGATACGTATCGCTCGGCGACTGTCTCATCGCTGGGCCAGAACCGCCGACTGCAGGTGTGCTCGCAGTGGCAGAAGATAGCGACATTATCGCTTCGCCGATCGGATTCGTATTGGTTGGGTCCATACGCCAAGGCGATAGCGGAACGCACGCCGTGTGGCGTCCAATTAATCCGCAAGGTTACGTTTCCTGTGGCGACGTCGTAACAAATGACACTAAAAACCCACCGCAACTGACCACTTGCGCGTGCTTACGTCAAGACTTGGCTATTGAAGTTTCGAGAAAGGGGATATGTACTGACCCAACTCAGTTGGCGCATGACGCGATATTCGTTCAAGACGCGCTCTGGAGCGCGCATAGTTCGCACTGTCAGTTGTGGAGTTCGGATCCGGATGCACCTCTCGATCAGCTTCCGCGGTGGGGGTTATTTCATTTCTCGAAGCTAGACAAAGCAATCGCTCCACGACAGTTCCGTCCGCGGCAATCTGTTTTAGATTACGTTCGAGCCAGGGCGAACAAGTCAAAAGGCAAAGATCCGAACGTTTCTCTCAAGATGTCAATGCCGCGAGTGAGTCTTGTACTACTCGAGCGAGAGGCGTTTTCATACCCGCTCATCTGCGCCACTTTGTCAGACACTGCGTTCGTTGTTAACGGTACATCTACGCGTATGGATGGAAACACCATGTTCAACGTAGCAGTTTCCTCTTATAACAGTTCTCGCAACGTTTGGGAACCCGTCATTGATGCGACGAATTCTTATTTGAAATTCTCGTACAGCGATACAGGCGATGAATCCGCGCCAGCAGGAACGGCGGTGCAAGTAAAGACCGTCACGCCTCTTTGCATGACAGTTTCGCAGAGATTCGTAGCATCGATGTTGCGTTGGAGTGAGTGGCAAGACCAGACAACTATGGTCGCCAGTGGTGTGTCAGAACTTCGGGCAGCCGATGAAGACTCTATTCGTTACGACAATCACCTTGTGAATCAAGACGTGTATTTGCGGGTTGGCTCGTCGGAGGCTGTCTGTCTCAAGCCTGGAGAATCACGCGAGATTCGAACAGCAAATCGACATGTTGAATCATACGCGTTGCCGATAGACGACACGTCGTCGCCTTTGACATCATCGCAGAATAGTGAAAAGATGCCGGTGCGAGCGAAATGGTCCGCAAACATTCATCTGATTTCCGCCGATGTCCCTACTGACGATGAAATGTCGCAAATCGTTGCGAGCATGATATTCGAGTTTCCAGACGGTCTTGGCTCTACCAAGGTGACAACTCGCGCTATCACGTCGAATTCACAAAATTCACGCATCAATTGGAATGAAGAATTTCAAATCATTCCGCGCGTCACGCGCGCATCAAAGACGCACTGGCGAGAGTACGCGAAAGATGTGTTAGTGACATTGGTCATTGCTGATGATCACAACATCGAATCCTCAGAGAATGGTGTCGCCACAAAATCTATGACTTTAGCGTCTTTCTTCAGCAATCTGACGGTGTCGGGAGAGCGTTCTCACATTGGTGAAGGCGTCATTAAAGTTCCGCTCGTGGACGACGACGGTTCGCTCGAAGTGAAGGTGCGAGTCGAGTTTGTAGAATTAGACAGCAAGCGTGAGCATGCGAGCAATGATGATTCGAATCAAGGTGATTCTGAAGTTTGCATAGCTTTTGCACCTCACGGTCCATGGAAATCGATTGACGCTCGCATGCCGAATGCGGCACAAATTATTGATGGAAAGTCTGCCCGGTGCATCGCAAAATCCTCTGGTCCGAGCGTTTGCACGTTCAAACCGATGGCCACGTTCATAAACACTACGTCAAATGACATTGAAGTTTGTATTTGTCCGGCGGGAATGCATCCCGATGACAAACCAGGTCGTGCGTCGACGAAGAAACGACCAAAACGCATCTACGAAGAAGTTTTCGAGAATCAGCGCAGAATACCCCTCGCTGGTTTTTCGTCAAAACATTTGATTCCCACCGAACGCAAAGCGTGGTCAAACGGTCAAGGAGCTAACAGCACGAACTCAATCGACGAGTTCACTACAAGACTGCTGCCTGCAGATTTCAAGTGGGACGGCCAGTGGGAAGTGCACGTCGGTGAAAACACCGATTCGGAAGGCTGGGCATACGCGATAAATTTACCAGATCTGAAATATCCGTTTAGCGACAACCGACAGCAAGGCCCTTTATCTATGGTGCGCATGCGTCGCTGGGTTCGTCGACGAGTGCCTATCGAAGAAAATCGACCAGTCGTGCTCGACGCCGAAGATGACGCTGCGCTTCGTCAGAGTGTTGTCGTCAAGCCAAATGAAACCGTGGGATTGATTCCCGCGATTATTGGACCGGATGCCCGAGCGGAACTGTTTGTGCGTAACATCACATTGCGAGGACAATCATCATGGGGGGCAAATGTCGACGACCATGGAAGCACGTGGTCTTGTATGATTCATAGTGCCATGGAAGGCGCCGAAATTGCTTGCACAACCGACGCTGAGGGTAAAAACAGATTCATCGGCATTCAAGTCGAAGCCGACGCGGTCACACCTGACTGTAAAGCTGCAGATGATGGTACAGGTTTCGAAGACTGTGAGCTATTGGAAGACGGATATTACAACCTCAACCCAGAGGCAATGGAGTGGAAAATCACTGCCGGCGCTCCGCACATCATCACAAATCATTCTCCGCATACGATGACGCTGACTGTGTTTCAAGGACAAGTAGATACACCGCTGAGCGTCAAGGCGATAAGCACTGCGACCATCACCCCTTGGAACTCTCTACCGATACACAGTGTGCATCCTGAAACGCCGTATTACTTGCGTCTCGCGCTTGATGATGGTTTCGAAGTCATGGTTCCTCCGAGACGTTTGATACCAGTGTCCCCGATGGCGGTCGAAGCGTTGGCGTCAGCCGGAACACTGGATGCTTTTGATGCTTTCGAAATGCCATTAACTGATGCAGTCAAAACTGATGATGATGCGACTTCGTTAGATGAAGTGAATTTGCGGAGCTCAGACGGAAGGACTGCGGTTTTGGACGCACGCACTGACTTTGGTTTCCTCTCGCGCTCTGCGCGCAAAACAGTTTTCTCCGCATCCTTGATCATAGTGAACAAAAGCGGTGTCAATCTCGCCATTAGAACTTCGACGATGGAAATACCGTCAACGGATGAGGATTCGTCTATTTCTAAAGTCAAAATGGTCGAAACTTACGCTCCAAAATCCAAGAGAGGCATTCAATCGCTTCATCATTGCGCGATTCGCAAAGCGCCAAAGGAGAACCAAGTAATCATGCTTGAAGTTGGCATCGACAATTCGAACGCTCACGTACATTTATCGCCTGGCATTCCCATAGATGAACGCGAACTTCTTCGTGGCGCCGTCGTCGTGCGAGCACTTTGCAAAGATGGTTCTTTCTACTCTCTCACGGTGCGAATGGAAACTGGCAGTGAATACTCGAAGGAGGGCGCGCAGGTTGTTTTCATTGAGCCGCGATGTACGGTTACGAATCAAACTGGCATGGATATTTTGCTGGCTCAAAGTTCTGATGACAAAGACGCTTCCGCACTAATTTTGAAGGCGACTGATATCACCGTGCCTCTGAAGATGCAAACCGCGAACGACGACGGTTTGGTTCGAATCAAACTTCCACACGCAAAATGGTCTGCTCCGATAGACTTGTACGGCATCAAGACGATCAAGGATTCCATGAAAATCCCGATACTGAGTTCAGTCAATCCCGAAGAGTTCGATTTGTTGAGTTTACATTTGGATACGTCAAAACTCGGAGTGTCAAAAGTCAGCTGTGCGATCGAACCTCGTTTCACCGCAAACATTCTCATTGAGAACGCCAGCGATGTCGATTTCGTCGCCTTCAGACAAGCTTGTGCGATTGAAGACAATTTGGAAGCGTGGATCGTGGTACCTCCGCAATCAGCGAAAGCTTTCGCGTGGTCTCGACCGCGAGATGCGAGAAAACTTGCAGTGCGAGTGCTTCAGAAAGGCTCGTTTCAAAGTTCGATTCAACGCGTCTATGATTTCGACCACTTGGATCTCGGAACAGAGAACGAAATGTTGCCCGGTTTGCCCGTACCAAAGATCGAGCTGAAGACGACGGCGGAACTCGACATTGACGGTGGTGATTCAGTTTACTTCAATTTCCTGCCGGTCACCCGTCGGCTAAGAAGAGGAAGGCGTATTGTGCGTATCAAGTCATACGGCAGCTCGACAGTCTCCAAGCATTTGGTCTCCGCAAGCCGCGCGAGCTCGACGGAGTCGCGCATCTCAGTGCTTATCACAGAAAGCAGCCTTGCTATTGTCGATGGTGCGATGAGTGAAATTATCAATTGCACTACCAGTGGCGTTGGTTTCGAGTATCTCTCAGGCGTCGGTGGGGGAATTGAACGCATGGCACTCACGGTGAAATCATTACAAGTCGACGATATGAATGATGGCTCTCAGTATCCTGTCGTCGTGCGTTTGCTTGGGGACACGCGAGAACATTCATTCTTGACCGTTAAAGTGGTCACCAAGACATCTGCTGGGTTGGAAATGCGCATTTATCCATTCATCGACGTTGCCTTCGCTCCGCTTGACGTGCAACTCGCCGTGCACGAACCGCTCATTTGGCGACTGGTAAACTTTTCAGAGGTGATGAACACGACGTCATCAAAAGATGGAGGAGAACGTCTCGAAGTCGTCAACCTTCCGATAGCTATCGGTAGCTTCCACGTGAGTGAACTGAAATTGCGATTGCGATTCCGTTCTGCGCTTTATTCAAGGCCGAAGCACGCGATGCCTGCTTTTATGGCTGGCATGGCTTTCGTAAACATCGATGACGGTCAATTGTATCTGCATGCGCTTCGAGTAAGGAGAGTGCGCACGCTCGAGCAAGCCTTCATGAGGATGATATCGGATTCTTACTCTCGACAAGTCGCCAGACAAGCACTCTTGTTGCTCGTCGGTGTCGATGTTTTGGACTCGTTTTCACAGGCGCTTAGTCAGGCGTCCGCGGGAGTCGCCGCTTTAAGTCTTGACAAAAAGTTTTCGCACTCTATGAACGCTACGCTTGGACCCGACGCCCAAAAGGCTGATTCCATCAAAAATGGTTTAGCTTCCGGCACCGAGATGCTCGCCAAGGGCGTCTTCCGAGGTTTTACCGGGGTTTTCCGAAAACCGATCGAAGGTGCTGCGAAAGGCGGCGCGCTTGGCTTCGTCAAAGGTGTCGGTAAAGGTTTGGTTGGAGCCGTGACGCAACCCATCGCCGGCGGTTTAGCCGCCGTAGGTCGAACTGCGGAAGGTATTGCGTCGGGTGTCGATGGAGTGAAAAGTGCGCTTGGCGTTAACTCGTCGGCGCCGCAACATCGAATTCGGGAACCTCGCGCTCAGCATGCCGACGGTATTTTGCGCACGTACGACGCGAACGCCGCGCGCTCGCAGCGCGCATTGCGGACCGCCGAGCGAGGAAAGTTGGGCGGTGGAATCGATGAAGTGTTCACACACAAAGGGTACTACGGCCGAGACAAGTATCTCGGAAGCGTTGAGGTCAACTCGAGGGCTTATTTGATCGTTCTCACCGATCAGCGCGTGGTGACGTTGAAACGAACGGCGGCAGACAAGTACGTCGCCCTTTGGCACGTGGGATGGCACGAGTTACTTCACGTCGAAGTGCAAGCCCCGGCGAATTGTGTACTGCACCTAAAAGAGTACAGTCGAAAGAAGCGACTTTTCGAAAAGCAACGAATCACACGTGTGATCAAAACGACTCCTGGTACGAATCAAGCGGAGGAGCTGACGGCGATGATTGCAGACGAAATGACGCGACGATCAAACTCAAAGTTTGATGAGGACGAGTACGACGACGACGGCGAACCTCTTCCTCCATACATGCCTTGTGTCAACTGGAAATGCGTGGTAAGCCGAGGTCAGACGTGTTTTTGGGCACCCATCCCACCAGTAGATAAGTACATCGCGTTCGGTCACGTCATCGGTGGCACAAATCCTCCGTCCGAGCCTGTGAGTATGGTTTTACGAAGCGGCGGCAACAGCGTTGTGCTCAGTCCACCAGTTCGATTTGAGCTCATATATCGCGAGCAGTCCGATTTTACGGTGTGGATGCCCGTGGCTCCCGCGAGATTCCGCGCCCTTGGTGCCGTCGTCGTCAAAGGTGTCGAACCGCCCAAGAATGACCTGGTCACGTGCGTACGAACGGATTTCCTCACGTTGGCTCCGTTCGACGACGACGCGTCGTGGATGCCCGAAGTGGACGAAACGATGCGACGATCGGATCGTAAGCATTTTGAAAACGCAAGCATGTGGTCTATTGACAACCTCGGTCGAACGTTCATAGCGACTAGGTCTCGAGATTGTCCTGATGGACGTTTTGCTTTGGATGTGCTCGACGCGCACGGCGACGACGACCGGGCGATGATTTGATGGACGATTTGATGCACAATCACTTAACCGACGCCGACGATGTGAGTTCTCGCGAAACTCAGCGACACATTTGATTTCCTATCCTACTTGTAAAATTACATCGCTAGTGCTACGCTCGGGCTTTTCGGTTCGATATCGTCACCGCCAAGACGACGGCGCTCAACGCCGTGGCGGCGACGAGCGCGCACTCGACTCGAGACCAATCTCGCGATGGCACCACCGAAGACGAAATACTTAATTCTTCGGGTGATTTCGTTGACGAAGATGATGATTTGAACTTCTTCGCCACCGCACGCGTCTTTTTCTTGGGCGCAATCATGTCCTCCATGTCCGGCGCATCGGGCGTCTTTAGCGCGAGTTGCCCGCACGCCCCGGCGATGTCTTGCCCCATCTCGTGACGCACGGTGGTGAACAAATCGAACTCCGGCGACGTCAAAATTTCCAACATTTTTTGCACCGCCTCGCGCGTCGGCGGCACGTGCCCAGCCGGCGTATCCGTCGGGTTCAACGGTATCAAGTTCACGATTACCTCCTTACCGCGCAACAGGGCGCCGAGCTCTCGCGCGCACGCCTCGTCGTCGTTCACGCCTCCCAAGACGCAATACTCGATCATCGTCTTCATCTTTGGTCCACTGGCCATGTGCTCATCCAAAGTCGCCATTAAATCCTCCAATTTGTACGCCGTCGCCGTCGGCACAATCTTTTGTCTCAGCGCCTGGTTCGGCGCGTGCAGCGACAGCGCCAAGCGCGTCCCCGGCGCGTCTCGCCGCAGCGTCCGCATCCTCGGAATCACCCCCACCGTGCTCACCGTTATTTTCGCCGGCGACAATCCAAACCCCTTATCGCTCGTCATCGCCTCGATCGCGTCGATCACGTTTCTGTAATTATTCAACGGTTCGCCCATCCCCATGAACACGACGTTTCTCACCGCGTCGCCTCGACTCGCGTGCGCCAACTGTTCACAAATCTCCCCCGCGCTCAGATTTCCGAGCTCTCCGAGCGTTCCCGTCGCGCAAAACGTGCATCCCATCTTACATCCGACCTGCGAGCTCACGCACAGCGTCGTCCTTCCCTTGGCGTGTCGCATCACGCACGCCTCCACGACGTCCCCGCCCGCGAGCTCCACGATCATCTTCGTCGTCGTCCCATCCCCCGACCGCGACTCGTGTCGCACTTTCGTCGTGTACAGCACAAAGTTCGCGCTCAGCGCGTCCACCACCGCGCGCGGCAGCCCCAGCGCGCGCACGTTCTCGACGTCATCGAGCGTCATCGCGCCGCCGCGACACGCCACCGCGCAGCGATGTCGCAGCGTCTTCGCGTGTTTCTCCGCCTTTTCCGCGTCGCACGACGCGCGTTCGCGCACGAACGCGACGAGCGCGTCGCGTTCGAACACCCCGCGGCGCGCGTCGCGCGTCGGCGGCATCGCGCGCGGCGGTGTCGGGCGTCGAGCGCCGCCGCCGGTTCGTTTCGCGACACCGCGCCGCGCCGACGCGCGGTCGTCATGGCGTCGACGCGCGACGACGCGGGCGACGCCGAGCGCGGGCTCGCGCGCGCGCGCGCGCTGACGCTGACGCCGCGCGCGCGCTCGGGCGCGGCGGCGGCGACGCACAGGGCGTCGATTCGGGATTTGCGAACGCGAATGGACGCGTTGATCCGACGCGACGACGACGACGACGACGACGACGACGGCGGCGACGCGAGCGACGGAGGGTTGAAGCCGACGCCGTCGACGACGTGGATGGCGGCGCTCGCGCGCGAGTTCGCGGCGATCGGAAACCGCGGCACGCTGGCGGAGGGGCTCGGGGCGATGCGCGCGAGACAACTGGAACAGGCGAGCGCGAGACGACAGACGGCGGCGTGGCGGAGCGGCGCGCAGTTGTGCGCGAGCACGTGCGTGTGCTTCGCGACGTTTTTTACGATGCCGGTTTTGGTGAGAAACATGCCGAAAGCGAGTTATTTATTGATCACGCTGTTGTTCATGGCGGACGCCAGCGTGGGAGCGATGGTGCGAAAGAGTTTCAATAGAGTGGCGGGGACGATCGGCGGGGCGTTGACCGGGTCGGTTTTCTTGTACGTCGTCGACGCCGTCGGTGGACAGTGGAAGCAGAACTTGGCTGGGGCGATTCTGAGCGGTGGTATCATGATGTTTGGCAGATTTCACATGGCGAAATCGCCGAAGACGGGGTACGCGTGGTTGATTTTCATGCTCACGTTTTTAATCGTCGTGAACGACGGCTGGAAAGTCGTCGCGGGGGACAACGTGATTTCTCACAGTTTCGAAACGGCGCTGTGGCGCACGGTTCACGTGGCTTTGGGGTGCGTCATCATCGTCGTGACGTCGTGCGTGGTGTTTCCGAATTACGCGCGTAAGACGTTACGATTACAAACCGGCGTCATCGTCGGCAGTCTCTCGAGCGCGTATCACGCGCTGACGATGAATCACATCAGCGAAGGAGACGACATTCGCGAGGTGAAGCTCGACGAGTGCGTCGCGATCGCCAAGAGCATCTCCGCCGCGCAAGCGCTCCTGTACCCCGCAAGCGCCGAGGTGTATTTACGCGAGAGCGTGAGGCGCCAGTACTTTCAAACGACCGCTTGGACGAATCTGCTGAAAGAATTAATGAGGATCTCATCCGTCATCACCGCTTTACAGGTGAATACGATGGACGAAGAGTTTGTCGGCGTCGCGAGCGAAGACGAAGAGCTACGTGAAATCCTCGTCTCGCTTTCTCGCTGGATCGTCGAATCTTTGCTCATCGTCAAAATGCTGTTGACGCACTCCACGAGCTCACTCATGTTTCACGATTTGACCTTGTCTGCGCGCATCAGACGCGCCGTGCTGAGACGAACGAGCAGAGAGGCGTCGCGAATCGAAAGGCGCCGCGAGCAAAGCTTCCTCGCGCCGTTGACGACCAACCTGGATCGAAGCATTCGCTACGCCGGCGTCCTCTCCGCCTCCCTCGACGCGTACCTCAACGAATGGACCGTCGTGACCACCGTCGTCGGCGAAGACGACGCCGACGGGATCGCCACCACCAAACCTCCCGTCGTCGTCCCCGTCCTCTCCCTCGCCGACCGCTCCGTCGCCGCGAGCGCGCGCGTCGAGCGTCGCGTCCGCCACCTCCGCGCCCACGCCTCCGCCTCCCGCACCGTCATCGCCGCCGTCCGCGCCGTCGTCCCCATCCTTCGCACCATCGTCGGCGCCGACGTCCGCGTCGGCGTCGGTCGTTCCATCGTCGACCGTTCCGTCGTCCCGCCCGCGTCGTCGTAGAATTTCACCTGTAGAAGCGGGCGGTCGACCGCGACCGACCGCGCCCATCGTTCGCGTCGCACTGTTTGCCCACTGCGCGCCGTTTCGTCGTCGAAAACGTCGCTTCGCCTGCCGTTCGGGTCGACACCGACCGCGCGACGGTCGTCACACGCGCGCGCCGCGACGCGCGCGCGACGACCGACGACGCCGCGCGCGCGCGATGTCGACGCGCGACGTCGACGCGTCGCGCGCGTCGAGCGCGAACGCGACGCGCGCGGACGCGGTCGCGCGGTCGCCGCCGCGCGACGACGACGGCGGTGCGATGCTGTTCGTCGTCGCCGCCGCGCTGATGGCGGTCGTGGCGTGGATGCTGGTGTGCCTGTGCCGAGTGAAGCGCGCGAAAACGCGCGCGGCGGCGATGGAGGCGCGCGCGGCGGCGGAGGCGCGGCGAAGGGCGCTGGAGGAGAAGGAACGCGCGCACGAGGCGTGGAGGGGGCGATGCGCGGCGTTCGCGATGCCGGGAGGCGAGGTGATGATCGCGATCGAGACGCGCGACGACGACGACGACGACGACGACGAGACGATCGAGAACGGTGACGACGCGCGCGCGCGCGATGCGGTGACGTGCGTGGTGACGCTGCGCGAGGCGGGCGACGACGACGACGCGAAGACGACGGGCGACGACGCCAACGTCTGATTCGTCGTCGTCTCGCGTTATACACTACTGTACTCTCTATCCGACGCACAAACGCTACGACTACGATCTATTCTTTACCTCGCGCGACGCCGCCGAGGCGCGCGCCGAGACCACTGTAACCACTGTAACTCACCGTTCCGCCGTAACCGCGCGTTCCGCCGCTCGACCGCTCGAAACTCTTCCCGCGCAACGGATTCCTCGCCGACATCCCGCGCAGCGTCGCGCGCGCGACGGGATTCTCGTTCGCTCTCTCCTCGCCGTCCTCGCTCTTGAACGCTCGATACACCGCTCGCGCGAGGTTCGCGTCCCGCCTCGCCTTGGCCTCGGCGTTCGCGCGAATCGCCTTCGCCTTCGCCTTCACCGTCCCGTCGTCGTCGTCGTCGTCGTCGTCGTCACGCGTCGACTTCGCGCGTTTCCTCGCGCGCGTCGTCGTCGTCGTCGTCGTCGTCGATCGCGCGCGCGTCGTCGTCGCACCGACGATTTCGTAATCTCTCTCGCGCGCGCTTCCCAATCCCGCGCGGTCGCGCTTCACGCGCGCCTCCACGGGCGCCTCGCGCCCGCGCTCGCGCGCGCCCAGTCCCCCGCGTCCCTTGTACCCGCACGCGCGCATCAGCGCCGCGCCCTTGGCCGAGAAGCGCTCGGACATCGTCGCCGTCTGCGGTCGCGAGACCGCAGATGGCGACGCGCGACGACGACGCGCCGCTGCCGACGCTGTACGCGCGCGCGAGCGCGCCGACCGCGAGCGTCGATGACTGCGCGCGCCTGCGACGCGCCGTCGCGCGATCGAGCGTCGCCGACGCCCAGGAGACGCTCGACGCGTGGCCGACGGCGGACGTCAAGTACGCGCTCGCGGACCGACGCGAGGCGGACGCGCTGCGACGCGCGGGCGCGATCGCGAGCGCGGTGGACGCGCACGAGAGGTTTCTGGCGCTGACGCGCGCGATCGAGGCGATGCCGCGAGCGGAGGTGGAGGCGCACGAGAGGGAGGCGCGCGCGGACGGGCGAGACGAGGCGACGACGCGCGCGCGGACGCGCGGAGGCGACGGGACGACGGGAAGAAACGACGCGAGGGAAGAGAAAGTGCGACGGTACAGGGCGAAACGAGCGGTGGAGACGCGGTTGGAGACGATTCGAGCGACGCTGGCGCGAAGGGACGGTGGAGATGGGGATGAGGATGAAGAGGACGAGGACGGGGACGCGCTCGAGCGCGAGTTTTGGACGCTGACGTTGGAGCGCGCGGTGTATGAATCTCTGGATGAGCTCCCGACGCTGCGAGTGGAGAGCGAGATGTTGGCGCGACGGTCTGAGCTGGAGGACGCGCGCGAGCGCGAACGCGAGCGCATGGCGAACGAAGACGAGCGCGTCGGGCGGCGCGCGCCGGAGATTTATACAATCGAACGCGACGCCGCCGCGATGTCGCTCGCCGCGGACGTCGTCCGAGTCGACCCGCGCGCGCGCATGCGCTCGGAGGTGTTTCGTCCATCGCACATCTTACCGACGATGACGATCGAGCAGGCGGGAGAGATCGAACGCGCGGAGATGCTCGAGCGCCGGGCGCGGGAAGTCGAGCGCGCGCGTCTCGCCGAAATCGACCGCGCTTCGAAATCCGAAGACCAGCTCGAGGAAGAGGCGCTTCGAAAGGCGCGCGCGTGGGACGAGTTCAAGGATGATAACCCCTACGGCGGCGGTAACTCAAAACTTCGCCCGTGCGGATGACTTAGCGACTGTAAACTTTGTTCAAACTCTCCTCGCGTCGCGTCCCGAGCGGGACGCGCGCGCCACTCGCCGGCTCGATGCGCGCCGTCCATCACCGCGCGCCCGCCGTGATTCCGCGCGCCGAGGCCAACCGCGCGGTCAACGCGAGCGTCGCTCGCGACAAACCCGTCGTCGCGATCGCCGGAGGCGGCCTTTGGGGATGCGCGTGCGCGTATTTTTGTCAGCGCACCTCCCACTGCGACGTCGTCATCGTCGAGCGATCGCGCGTGGCGAGCGCGGCGAGCGGTAAGGGCGGAGGTTTCCTCGCCAGGGACTGGGGAGACGGCACGCCGACCGCGCCGCTGCATAAGCGCGCGTTTGAGCTGCACGAGACGCTCGCGGAGGAGTTGCTGCTGGAGACGTATCGAAAAATCCCGACGCTGAGCGTGCTGGGCGGATCGGCGCTGGACGGTGGACCGACTCCCCTCGTGTCGTGGCTCGACGGCGACATTCAAATGTGTCGAATGATGGACGAATTCGGCACGGCGCAGGTGACACCGAAGGAATTGTGCGAAAAATTGCACGACGCCGCCGTGCGACTCGGCGCCACGTGCGTCAAGGGCGAAGTCACTGGGGTGACGTTCGCGGATGATGGCGCGAAAGTGCGCGGATTGGTGTATAAAAATGAGGACGATGGAACGGTGGAAGAAATTGAAGCGGATCACGTCGTCGTGGCCATGGGTCCGTGGGCGACGCGCGCGAGCGAATGGTTTGGGATTAAAGTACCGATGACGGGCATTCGTTCGACGAGCGTGATGTACGAGGCGTCGGAGGCGGTGATGAGGGAACCGGCGGCGTTGTTTTGCGGTGAAGATGAAAATGGGTGCCACTTGGAGGTGTATCCTCGGAGCACCGGGGAGGTGTACATTTGCGGGATCGGGGGATCCCAATACATCGACGAGGAACGATTGTTGCCGGGCGGCGACTGCGATCGAAGCGAAAAGATCGTCGAGGATCCCAGTCGCGTCGCCGCAGCGATGCGCAGTTTCGGAGGCATGTCACGCAGCATCGGCGGCGACGGCAAGGCGCCGTTGGTGACTCAGGCGTGCATGCGTCCCTGCGCCCCGGACGCGCTTCCGATTCTAGGCCCCGTGGACGGCATCGAAAACGCGTACATGGCGACCGCTGGAAACTGTTGGGGCATCCTTTGGTCGCCCGTCGCGGGAGAAATAATCGCCGATCTCATCACGAAAGGCAAGAGTTCGATCGACATCAAACCGTTCTCGCCGACGCGATTCATGCAACGCGGCGCGCGCGGGCGAGGCCGCAAGATGCGAAGCGAGGAGGTCGGCGAACAGTGGTGAGGCGTCGCGAAGAGAATGTGAAGTCGAATGAAGTCAAAAATGTAGCACATAAATTATACAGCTCTATCGGTGTGATGCGATGATGCGTTGAATGTGTTTAAGAACCGTCCGCCGACGGCGGCAATTCTAAGCAAAAGTTCCCGATGTGCCCTCCGCGAAAGTCGTTTAGCATTCGCGTCCCCGCGCGCTCGACGTCGCCGCCGCACGTCTTATCGGCGAAATACTGCACGAATTCCTCTCCAGTCATGTCGTCCACGCGTTCGTCTTTAAATCTTTTGATGATTCCCGGTCTGATTGATTTCCACGTCGGCAAACGTTTCAGCTCTTCGATCATCGCCGCCGCCATGGAACTCGCGATGTAACTCGCCTCGCCGATGTCGTTCGCCATCGCCAACCGCGACGCCGCGCGCTGATCGTGCATGCGCGCCGGCAGCACCCCCGGTGCGTCCAAAAGATCCAAATCCCCCCCGATGCGCACCCACCGCAAATCTCTCGTCACTCCCGGTCTCGGCGCGCTCGCGCACGCCGCCTTCCCCACCAGCCTATTTATCAACGCGCTCTTCCCCACGTTCGGGTACCCCACCACCGCCGCTCGCACCGGTCGCGGCAGCAACCCCTTCGCCGCTCTCTTCGCGTTTATCTCCTCGCTCATCTCCATCGCCATCTCTTTCACCCTTCGCACCCCCTTCCCCGCGCGCGCGTCCGTCAGCACCACCCTCGTCTCTCCCTCCCTCTTCAGATGACTCACCCATCGCGCTCGCTCCCCATCGCTCACCATGTCCGCTCGATTCAGCACCACGATTCGCATCTTATCTCCGCACCAGCTCGCGATCTCCGGGTGACTCGTCGCGAGCGGCAATCGCGCGTCTCGCACCTCCAGCACCGCGTCCACGCCCTTGAGCTGCGCCTTGAGCAATCGCTCCGCGCGCGCGATGTGCCCCGGGTACCACTGCACCAGGCGCACGCTCCCAGCGCTCGCGATGCGACGCGCGTTCGCGTCCTCGGCGTCCTCGACGCGTCGCGTCGGCTCGCGCGCGCGCGCGCTCGCGTCGCGTCGCGTCGGCGCGCGCGCGTGTGCGGCGGCGGCGAATCGC